>Ga0310691_10000320_pt1 | contig 96543 bp, 79 predicted proteins | sample 176DNAGHGlowgp2_FD_203887 | JGI IMG/M metagenome (GOLD analysis project Ga0310691, IMG submission 203887) | Sheep rumen microbial communities from Palmerston North, Manawatu-Wanganui, New Zealand - 1766 DNA GHGlow gp2 (v2) (version 2) | ecosystem: Host-associated > Mammals > Digestive system >...
CGGCAAGCGGAGGAATGGATGAACAACTATCCTAGAAAGATTCATGACGGTCTTACCCCCGCCATGATTTATAAAAAATGTTGTAATTTATGACAGAAAAGTGGGGAATTATTATTTACAAGTTACCCACTGCCGCCAAAAATTAAAAAAAATAATGACAAATTTAATAAAAGATGGTAAAATTAACCTTATGAACAATTTGTCGTTGAAATTTAAGACTATTATATTTTCTGCTGTTTTTCTTTTTATTTCTTTTACGATAATGGCCATTGTAAGTGTTTCCGCCATTCTGAACCTTAGCCATAAGATTACGAGGGAAGCGGGTATTCCTATTGCAAAAAGGGCTGCCGCAATTGTTGACCCCGACAAATTCCTTGAGCTTTCAAGGACGCTAAACGAAAAAGACAGGTATTACGAAAACCTGCGCGTTGAGCTTTTTAAGCTTAAGTCTGCCACAAACTGCAAATATCTTTATACAATGGTTCCAAAAGAAGGTACGGTTTATGTCTATGTTGTAGACGGCAGCTGCGACCCCAGCGATACGGATAACTTTTCGCCGCTTGGTACGGAAGAGGACATTTCAAGCTACGGCGATGCTCCTTTCAAGACCATGCGTGATGGCACCATAGAAAGTTCCGGCCTCCAGAGGCAGGATGAATGGGGATGGACAAGCAGCGTATATGCCCCTATTAAAAATGCAAAGGGCGAGATAGTCGGTATTGTTGGTGCTGACTTTGATGCAAATTCAATCATGGGCACAATCACGAGGAGCATACTCGTTTCTATTATCATCACGCTGATTCTGCTTGCCTGTCTTATAGCGGTTCTTTCTTATACTACAAACAGGATTTTTGGCCGCGTAAAGAATATTTCCAGTCACGTTTCGGACATTGCATCCGGTAAGGCTGACCTTTCACACCAGATTCCAGTTGGATATGATGACGAAATAGGCGAGCTTGCCAAGAGCTGCAACAACTTGAACAAGACCTTGCTTAACCTTGTCTCTACTCTAAAGTCTTCCGTCCTGACCCTTGGCACAACCGGCCACGAGCTTGAATCCCAGACAAACAGTACAAAGGATTCCGTAAGCATTGCGGAAAGCGCTATAGACACAATCGACTCCAAGGCCGCCATCCAGAGCGAAAGCGTCAACTCTGTTTTTGAAAGCACACAACGCCTTAACGATTCGGTCAACCTGCTTAACGGAAAAATTTCTACCCAGACAGACACGATTACAAATTTTGCCGCTACGGTAGAAGAGCTCTCCGGAAACACGGACAGCATAGACAAGAACGTAAACAAGATTTACCAAAACTACAACCTTCTCGTTCAGGATGCGGAAACAGGCCGCAGGGACCAGCAGGCTGTATCGCAGAAAGTTCGCCAGATTGTGGAACAGTCTTCCAACCTTTCCAATGCAAACAAGGTTATTGACGACATTTCCCAGCGTACCAACCTTCTTGCTATGAACGCGTCTATTGAGGCGGCCCATGCGGGTGAAGCGGGAAAAGGTTTTGCCGTTGTTGCCCAGGAAATCCGTATGCTTGCGGAAAACTCTTCAAAGCAGTCCCAGTCTATTAACGAGCTTATCAGCACGATTAACGACATCATCACCGACATTGTGCGCTCATCAGCATTGAGCACCAAGTCCTTTGAAAACGTAACAAAGAAAATCCGCGAGATTGAAAAGATGCTTCAGGAAGTTCACGGCGGAATTGACGAGCAGCAGATTGGAACAAAGAGCATGCTTGACTCCATGGCGGTTATAAAAGCTTCATCACAGGCAATACAGGAAGAATCCGTCAACATGAAGCGGCACAACGAAGTAGTATTCTCCGGAATTGAAACCCTGCGTTCAGAGGCACAGAACATCAAGGAACTGTCGCAGAGGGCAGCGGATTCCATACTCATGATTTCTGGTGATGCAGAGAAGTCAATTTTGGCTGCAAGAAAGAACAGCAAGGTTTCCGAAGAAGTAATGGACATGCTAAAAGATTACAAGACAACATGATATGTGAAAATTTTAAAATAAAATTTGCGTAAATAAAGAACCTGTTTTATACTTGTATTATAAAGGCTGTTCCCGATTCAATTGGGTATGGCCCAAATGCTCAGCCTAATGGCGAAAGCCTAAAATATTGAGAGGTGAACGGATGGGAAAATTTGTAATCAGTAAGGCAAAGACAGGTGTAAAATTCAACCTGGTTGCAGGGAACGGAGAGATTATTCTTTCTTCGCAGGTTTACAAGACAAAGGCTACCTGCAAGAAAGGTATTGCAAGTATTCAGCGCATTGCAGACTCTCCTGTAGAAGATCAGACTGTCGACGGATATAAAGCAGAAAGCAAGCCAAAGTATGAACTCTATTTGGACAAGAAAAAGGAATACCGCTTCCGCCTTATTGCACGCAACGGTCAGATTGTTGGTTCAGGCGAAGGTTACAAGACACGCGATGCCTGTAAGAACGGAATTGCTTCCATAAAGAAAAATGCGGATTCACAGATTGTAGACGAAACAGTTGAAGAAAAGAAGGCCCCCGCTGCAAAGAAGGTGGCAAAGGCACCTAAGGCAGAAAAGGCTGCAAAACCAGCTAAAGCTGCTGCTCCAAAAGCAAAAGCTTGCGGAAGAAAGTGCGCAAAAAAATAAGCGCGGCTTATCACTTCAAGAGAACAGGCTCCCCACCGGGAACCTGTTTTTTTTATTCTTATCTTTATGTATGCAGTAAAAATTTTGGGAATCGGTTTTGTGCGCAGCGGAAGGGAAATCTGGCTGAAAACACGCATTGGAGCGGAACGAGCGAAGCGAGTTTAATTTCCTATTCCGCGACACCGCGGGTTTTCAGACGGATTTGCCTGGGAGCGGAACACAAAACTGATTCCCATGTTTTTTTACTGCTTGAAAATTCGTTGTCTTTATCATAATATAGCCGTATGAAAGTACTTGTTGTTGGTAATGGTGGCCGCGAGCATGCAATTGCTTGGAAACTGGCCCAGAGTAATTTGGTTGAATCTGTGGTATGCGTTCCCGGAAACGGTGGAACAGCTTTTGAAGACAAATGCGTAAACGTGGACATATCCCAGACTGATTACATACAGAACAAATCGGATAAGAACGGTGCCTATGTTCAGGTTGCAAAACACGAAGGATGCGACCTTGTTGTGGTTGGCCCGGAAAATCCCCTTGCAGAAGGAATTGCAGACGCTTTTTGGAATGCAGGAATTCCGACGGTCGGGGCAAAATACGATGCCGCCCAGCTGGAAGCAAGCAAAGACCTTGCCAAGGATTTTATGAACAAGTACGGTGTGGCATGCGCAAAGAGCCGCACTTTTACTGACGAAAAAGAAGCCCTTGCCTACGTGGAAAAAGAGGGTGCCCCAATCGTAATCAAAGCGGACGGCCTTGCAGCCGGAAAGGGTGTTGTTGTAGCAAAGACCCTGGACGATGCCAAGAATGCGGTTGTGGACCTTATGGAAAACCACAGCGTTGGTGAAGCAGGAAACAAGCTCGTAATCGAGGAATATCTTACAGGAGACGAAATTTCAATTCTTGCGGCTGTAAGCGTAACCCCGGAATTTGCAAAAGAGGGAAAAGCTGTTATTGTTCCTTTCCAGAGTGCCCGTGACCACAAGAGGCTATGCGACGGAGCAAAGGGCCCCAATACCGGCGGAATGGGTGCAATAAGCCCTGTAAGCGACGTAACTCCAGAAATCCTTGAGCAGTTCAACAAAAACATCCTTGAGCCAACCCTTAAAGGCCTTATCGCAGAAAAATACGACTACCGCGGCTTTATCTTCTTTGGCCTAATGCTAACAAAAGACGGACCCAAGTGCCTTGAATACAACGTGCGCCTTGGTGACCCGGAAACACAGGCGGTTCTTCCGCTCATGGACTTTGACTTTGCCGCAATGTGCAAGGCCATAAGCGACGGTAGCCTAAAAGACTTTAAGTTTGCCTGGAAAAAAGGCTTTGTCGTAGCACCTGTTGCCGTAAGTGGAGGCTATCCCCGCGAATACCAGAAAGGCATACCAATCCTTATGGAAAAAGAGCGCGTGGCAGAAATTGGCGCAAAGGTATTCATTGCCGGTGCAATTGCAGACCGCCGCCATCCAAACCCACTGCCTGCAGGTTCTACCGGACTTGTAACCAGCGGTGGACGCGTACTTGCCTGCTCATGCTACAGCGACACCTTCGAAGCTGCCTGGAAAGGTGCTTACAAAGCAATGGAGCAAATCAAATTCGAAAACATGTTCTACAGAAAGGATATAGGCCTCCCTGGAGCCGCAAAGTCGGAATAGCCTTTTTCTTTTTTTGGAGCGTATTGCTTTTTTAACTGTGGGGTAGCCTGTTTGCTACCCCCAATTTATTTTATTACCCGCTTTTCAGGGTTCCGCCTTGGTTGTTGGATAGATAGCGCCAAGGAGGGCGCGTTATTTTGTTATTTTAATAACAGGTGAGTTTTCCAAAGGAAAACTCACGGGTAAAAAATTGCATGGATGCAATTTTTTACCACGTGCCCTTACAATCGGGGCTAGGCTCTTTCTGCTAAAATGATTTTATAAAAACAATAGTCCCAGTATGCCGGCAGGAATAAGGTAACAGGCAAACCATTCAAGCTTTCCTTTTTTGATTATCTTCATCAGAAGGGCAAGAGACAAATATCCAACTGCAAAAGCTGTAATGCATCCCACTACGACTGGAGCAATTCCTATTGAAGAAGAAACTTTCCCCAAATCCTTTGCTTCCAAAATAAATGCCCCAAGAATTGCAGGAATTGATGCTATAAAAGAATATTCCCCTGCAACCTGCCTGTTTACGCCACAAGAAAGAGCGCCCGCAATAGTAGAGCCACTTCTTGAAATGCCAGGCAAAGTTCCAAATCCCTGTGCAAGACCTATGATAAGGGCCTGAATCTTAGACGGAGCCTTTTTTTCGCTGCCCTCTGCCTTTTGCAACTTCTGCCTCTTTGCTATTATTGCAGAGATAATCAAAAGGCCTGCCGTAACAATAAAGCCTGCGCAAACAAATTTGATGCTTAGGGAAGGAAGCAGCTTTTCCACCGCAATTCCAATTACGCCTGTTACAAGCGTAGTAAGGATTACGGCAAGAATGTAGGAGCGGCTGTCTTTTTCCTCTGCCTCGCTAATTCCTTCTGGTGCCGGCCTTCTAAAAACAAGCCTTGCAAAAGTGCACAAAAGCTTCCATATCTTTTTCCAAAAGAAAAGCACTACCGCACAGAGCGTTGCAAGATGCAAAAAGACGTCAAACAAAAGCGGCAGGTCTTCAAGCCCAAAAAGCTTCTGCGCAATGGCAAGATGCCCCGAAGAAGAAATCGGCAAAAATTCAGCAAGCCCCTGTAAGGCACCCAAAAGAATACTTTGTAAAATAGACATAAAAAATCCTCGCGGGAACCGTGAAGCGCACCCCACCTTTCCCCTGTTAAAGTGAACGTCTGATTTTACCACCAAGCTTATTGTTTTACAAGATTGTAGGGGCGTGGTATAATATTAATATATAGAAAGGACAGGAACTGATGGCTTCTTCTTTTGATTACTTTGAAAAGGAATTTCCTCTTTTGGCAAAGCTTGGTAAACAAGCAGAATCTTATTGTGAAACAGATCCGAATGGCGCCTTGTATAAAATCCGAAAAATCGGTGAAAGTATTACAACTCTTGTCTATCAGTATGACAATATAGCCTGTCCAAGCGGAAGTGTAAAAGATGTGAGCCAGGTTACAAGGATAAACACTCTTCAGGATTGCGGAATTATAGATTCTTTGCTGGCAAAATCCTTTACCCGGCTTAGAAAAATTGGAAATGAAGCTGTGCATGAAGATTTGGACTCATCTGTTATAGTTAGGGAACTCCTTCCAATTGCATACAGCCTTTGTTTGTGGTTTGCAGGAACTTATGGAACAAATAAAAAGTCGGAGTATAAAGAATATGTAACTCCAGAAAAACTTAATGCAGTTGCAAAGAAGAAATTCATCGTAAGAATCAAGAAAAAGACAGAATTTACTCCTCAAGAGAAGCTGGATGATGAGGCAGAAAGCCAGCTGATGGCTCAAGCTACGGTTGTAGCTGCACAAGTTCCCAAAGTTTTAATTTCTGAGCGCAAAAACCGTTCTTATAAAGCAAACCGGGCGCGTCCGCTTACAGAAGCAGAAACCCGCGACCTTATTGATGACCAGCTTCGTAAGGTTGGCTGGGAATGTGATACAAATGTCCTTAATCAGAAATTGCATGGCACAAAACCGCAAAAGGGTCATAACATGGCCATTGCAGAGTGGCAGACTGATTCCAAAATCTACAACCGTGGATATGCAGATTACGCACTATTCATTGGCGAAAAACTTGTTGGTGTAATTGAAGCAAAGGCAGAGTACAAAGACATTCCTTGTGTAATTGACGGGCAGTGTAAAGAATATGCAAGCCTTATAAAAGATACAGATAAAGATTATATTCAGGGAAAGTGGGGTGTAAACGGAGAATACAAAGTTCCTTTTGCCTTTGCAACAAATGGCCGTCCTTATCTTAAGCAGCTGGAAACAAAGTCTGGAATCTGGTTTATCAATTTTGCAAAGCCAACAGAAGCTCCAAAAGCATTACAGGGCTGGATGAGTCCTATTGGTATTGAAGAACTTTTAGAGCGAAATTCTGAAAGCTACAAAAAAGAATATGAAGAACTTGATGACGATGACTTTTTGCGGAACAAAGACGGCTTAAGCCTTCGTGATTATCAGGTAGAAGCAGTTCATGCAGTTGATAAAGCTCTGGAAGAAGGCCAAAAAAATATCCTTCTTGCCATGGCGACAGGAACCGGAAAAACAAGAACTTTCCTTGCCTTGATTTACCGCTTTTTGAAGACCAAACGTTTTAAGCGAATCTTACTTTTAGTAGACCGAAATTCTCTTGGTAAGCAGGCCTTCGATGTTTTTAGCGAAGTAAAGCTTGATCAGCTTCAGCCGCTCACAGACATCTACAATATCAAAAATCTTGAAGAAAAGGTAATTGACAAAGAAACAAAGCTTCAGATTTCTACAGTGCAGGGAATGGTACAACGCATCCTGTATAATGATGGTGAGCAAATGCCTGCTGTAACAGATTTTGACCTGGTAATTATTGATGAAGCCCACCGCGGTTATATTCTTGATAAAGAAATGGCAGACGAGGAATTGTTCTTCCGCGACCAGTTGGATTATCAGAGTAAGTACAGAAACATCATTGAATATTTTGACGCAGTAAGAATCGGTTTTACGGCAACTCCTGCCTTGCAGACAAAGCAGATTTTTGGCGACCCTGTTTACACTTATTCATATCGCCGCGCAGTTTACGAAGGTTACCTTTGTGACCATGATGTTCCATATATTATTTCCACAGATAAAACCCGCAACGGAATCCATTTTGAAGCCGGAACTATTGTAGATAAATACGATCCGAACAACAAGACTGTTGTTAAAGCCGAAGTAGAGCCAGATGAAGTTGATTACGATGTAGAAAAGTTCAACAAAGATATTATTACACGGCCGTTTAATGAAGCGGTATTTTCTGAGCTTTTTGATAACGGATATCTTACACTTGATGCTCCAGACACACACGGAAAGACATTGATATTTGCAGTAAACGACGAACACGCAGATATGATTGTTGATATCATCAAAAAGATTTGCGAAAAGAATGATCTTCCTGAACAGGCAGTAATGAAAATTACAGGAAGCGCTGGTGGCGGAAACCAAAAGAAAATAGAAGACCTTATAAAGCAGTTTAAGAATGAAGCCTTCCCCAGTGTTGTAGTAACAGTAGATTTGCTGACTACAGGAATAGATGTTCCTCCAATCACAAATCTTGTTTTTATGAGATGTGTTAATTCTCGCATTTTGTTTGAACAGATGATTGGACGAGCTACACGCCGATGTCCTGAAATCAATAAGACCCATTTTAACATATATGACCCAGCTGGAGTTTATGACCATCTCAAAGATAAAATAGACATGCAGCCAGTTGTGCAGAAACCAAAAATTAAAATGACAGAACTCATTGATGTAATGGACGCTATTTCTGACGCAGACCCAAAGATAATTCAATATCAGATTGAACAATTGCTTGCAAAGGTAAACCGCAAAAAGAATAATCTTACGGCAGAAGCAATTTCAAATTTTAAGGTTCTGACTAAAGAGCCAAACATTGAATCGTATCTTAAAAAGATAGAAGAACTAAATCCTGTCGAAGCTAAAAAGCAGATTATTGAAGATAGAAAGGTTTTTGAACTTCTTGAAGATGACAAAGCAGAATTGCGAAAAATTATCATAGACACTAAAGAGGACAAAGACGTTCAGATAACCCGCGGATACGGTAAGCACAATTTGCAGAAGCCGGAAGATTACATCGAAGAATTTACAAATTACATAAAAGAAAACCGCAACAAGATTGAGGCATTAAAAATTGTCTGCACCAGACCCGCAGATCTTACCCGCCAGGCTCTCAAAAATCTTGCCGTTGTTCTTGCAAATGAAGGCTATAACCTTACAAGTCTTAACACCGCATGGAACAAGGTAACAAATGCAGATTTGACCGTAGACATTATCAGCGTAATCAGAACCTGCGCAATAGGCTCTCCTATGCAGAGTCACGAAGACAGAATTAAAAAAGCAGTTGCAAAGCTCAAGGCAAACCACAATTTTAGTCCTGTCGAACTTGGCTGGCTTAACGTAATAGAAGCAAATCTTTTGCAGGAAAACGTACTGGAAGAATCTGTATTTGATAATGAAGTTATTTTCCGCAATAAAGGTGGCTTTAAGCGTATAGATAAAGACTTTAAGTTCCAGCTCCGCGCCTTGATTGAAGAATTGAACAAATATCTGTATGATGATGCGGCATAAGGAGACTAAATGGCTTTACCTATAAATATAAAAACTTTGCTTTCTGGAAATGTTGTTGAGTGGGCAAGAATAGAATTTAAAGAAACATGGAATCCTGACGCATCGCTCAAAACAATTACAGCTTTTGTAGATTATGACGCAAATACAAAACTCATTGTTGTCTGGTGCCCGGGAGGTCAAGTTAGACCGTATAAATCTCCAAGTCATTTTATGTTCAAAGGTGGAAAGGTGATTCCTTCAACGGAGCAGACATATTTTATCCGCAAAATGAACAGCACAATAAAGCCGTCAAATGAGGAACTAAATGATTTGTTTTCTCTTGCAAACAAAGTCCCTTTTGACGATCGTGTAAATCATCAGGCAGAACTTTCTGACTTAAACATTACACTTATAAAATCATATCTTCACGAAATTGGAAGCAGCCTTGAAGCAGAAGTTGATACAATGAAGTTTGAAGATTTGTGTATGAATATGGAACTTTGCAGCACACAGCCCGAATTTATGAAGCCAAGAAATGTTGCGCTTTTGTTTTTCAGCATGAATCCGCAAAAGTTTATGCCATATTCTCAGATTGATGTTGTTGAATTCCCGGAAGGTGTTGGTGGCGATAAAATTATTGAAAAGACTTTCAAAGGCCCGATTCATCAGCAGCTAAGGGAAGCTTTGCAATACATTCAAAACTCTGTCATCAAAGAAAAAGTTATAAAATATGCTGACAGAGCTGAAGCAGACAGATTCTTCAATTATCCTTTTGCGGCAATTGAGGAAGCTCTTGCAAATGCAGTTTATCATAAAGGTTATGATGTCCGCGAACCGATAGAAGTTCGAGTAGAAAACGAACAGATTGAAATAATCAGCCACCCTGGTCCAGACCGTTCCGTTACGATAGAAGGACTTAAAAAATTCAAAGTTACTAACCGACGATACAGAAATCGTAGGATCGGGGAATTCTTAAAAGAACTGCACCTTACAGAAGGCCGTAACACAGGTTTTAAGAAAATCCTGAATGCACTGGAAAAGAACAGTTCTCCTAAGCCAGAATTTGAAACAGATGATGAACACTCATATTTTATAAGCCGCTTTTTTGTACGGGAAGGCTTTTATGATGAATCAGACTCTGACTCTGAGGCAGAAACAGTGGAGAAACAAGAAACTGCCCAGAAAACTAGGGAGAAAACTAGGGAGAAAACTAGGGAGAAAATCCTTGCTTTAATAAAAGAAAATCCAGAAATTACAACTACTGAACTTGCTGCTTCAGTAGACCTTACTGTAAAGGGGATAGAATGGCAAATAAAACAGCTAAAAGAAAAAGGCATTATCCGCCGTGTTGGTGCAGACAAAGGCGGCCATTGGGAAGTTTTATAGGGAGAATTTAATAACATGACCACACAAGAAATAGTAAGCAAACTTTGGAACCTGTGTAATGTACTTCGCGATGATGGAATTACATATCAAAATTATTTAAACGAGCTCACATACATTTTATTCTTAAAAATGTGTTCAGAGATACCCGGTGCAGAAGAACAAATCCCAGAAAAATACCGCTGGGCAAAACTTGTAAAAAAAGACGGAATTGCCCTCAAAGATTTTTACAAAGAACTCCTTGACCACCTTGGAACAAAAACAAGCGGCCGTGTTCTTGAGATTTATGCCGGTAGTCAAACTTCAATCGATGAACCAAAGAATCTTGAAAAAATCATAAAATCAATAGACGCGCTCGACTGGTTCAGTGCAAAAGATGAAGGACTCGGTGACCTTTACGAAGGCTTACTCGAAAAAAACGCTACAGAAAAAAAGAGCGGAGCAGGGCAATATTTTACACCGCGAGTTTTAATCGATGTAATGACGGAGCTTGTAAAACCTCAGCTTGGAGAAAAATGCAACGACCCGGCCTGCGGAACCTTTGGCTTTATGATCAGCGCTCACAAATACGTACTCGACAACAACGACAACCTCATTCACTGTACAAGCGAGCAGCAGGAGTTTGAAGACAGCCAGGCCTTCACCGGAACAGAACTTGTTCACGACACACATCGCCTTGCCCTTATGAACGCCTACCTTCACGACATAAATGGAAAAATCACACTGGGTGACACCTTAAGTTCAATCGGAATGGAAATGAAAGGCTACGATGTAGTTCTTACAAATCCTCCATTCGGAACTAAAAAAGGCGGTGAGCGCGCCCTTCGCACAGACCTTACTTACACTACAAGCAACAAACAGCTCAACTTTTTGCAGCACATCTACCGTTCGCTAAAAGCAGACGGAAAAGCCAGAGCCGCAGTAGTTCTCCCGGATAACGTTCTTTTTGCAGACGGCGACGGCGAAAAAATCCGCGTTGACTTAATGAACAAATGCAACCTGCACACAGTCCTCCGCCTGCCAACCGGAATCTTTTATGCCCAGGGCGTAAAAACAAACGTCCTCTTTTTTACCCGCGGAAAAACCGACAAGGACAACACAAAAGAAGTCTGGTTCTACGACCTTCGTACAAACATGCCAAGCTTTGGCAAAACAAATCAGCTAAAAAAAGAACACTTTGCCAACTTCATAAAAGCCTACGAAGCATCCGACCGTAAAAAAATTAAAGACGAACGCTGGAACTGCTTTACCCGCGAACAGATAGCCGCCAAAGGAAACAGCCTTGACCTAGGCCTTATCCGCGACGAAAGCATCCTCGATTACGAAGACCTTCCCGACCCAATCGAAAGCGCCCAGGACTGCATAGACCAGCTGGAAATGGCCGCCGACCTAATCAAAGAAGTTGTCCGCGAACTTAAAAAGACGGAGAAATGATATTTTTGGAGACTATAATCGCTAAAATAAGAAAAATCTTGATTTTAGCGACTATAACTGATAAAATTGTATTATGATTAAGCGCGAAGTTTATATGCAGAGAATCAGGCCGTTTATGAATACGGAACTGATAAAAGTATTTACAGGAATTAGGCGGGCGGGAAAATCCGTGATGCTGGAGCTTGTTAAAGAAGAGCTTAAAAATTCCGGCGTAGACGAAAAAAACTTTCTCTGCATGAATTTTGAACAGTTTGCCAACTCTCAAATTCTGGACGCAAAAAGCCTTTACGAAAAAATCGTTGAATTCCAGAAAAACGCCCAGGGAAAAACATATCTGTTTCTTGATGAGATTCAGGAAGTTGAAGGCTGGGAAAAATGCATTAATTCCTGCCGTGTAGACTTTGACTGCGACATTTACATAACAGGTTCAAATGCAAAACTTTTGTCTGGCGAATTGGCAACGTATCTTGCGGGGCGTTATGTAGAGTTTGTCATTTATCCTTTTTCGTTTGCAGAATTTCTGGAAATGAGCAGGAAAAAAAATCCGCAGGCAGACAAAACTTCATGCTTTATGCAGTTCATAAAAACAGGCGGAATGCCCTTCCTTTCAAATTTTAGCGGAGACGATTCTGCGAAAAACCAATATCTGATGGACATTTACAATTCTGTAGTTCTAAAAGATGTGGTAAAGCGGAATAATATCCGTGACGTTGACACATTGGAACGGATTGTGGCTTATGCATTTTCAAACATCGGTCATATTTTTAGCGCAACGTCGCTCTCAAAATATTTTAAAAGTGAAAACCGCAAAATCTCGCATGACACGATTCTGAATTATCTGAAGTTTTGTGCGGATGCCTTTCTTATTTATAAGATAAACCGCTACGATTTGGAAGGAAAAAAGATTGTAAGTGTGAACGAAAAATATTACTGTGCGGACCACGGATTGCGAGAGGCAGTTTTTGGAAAAAACATTCAGAATATTGACCAGGTTCTTGAAAACATAGTCTGCCTTGAACTTTTGCGCCGAAATTTTAAGGTATTTGTGGGCAAAAAAGGTGACACAGAAATCGATTTTATTGCGGAAAAGCAGGGCAAAAAAATCTATGTTCAGGTTGCCTATCTTTTGGCAAGCGAAGAAACCGTAAAGCGGGAGTTTTCTGTTTTCAATTCCGTAAAAGACAGCTTTCCAAAATATGTTGTTTCCATGGATGATTTTGATTTTTCCCAAAACGGAATAATCCACAAGAACATAAAAGACTTTTTGCTAATGGACTTTTAGGGTGATTGATTTAACTTGCAAATAACGTATTGCTTAAGGGAAGAGGAGAACTGAAAATTGGCTAAGAAAGAAAACCGTCATGCTGAACTTGTTTCAGCATCTGCAAATATAGAAGCGCCCTACGAACTGCCGGATGGGTGGAAGTGGTGTCGATTACCTGAATGCGTTTCTATAGTTACAGGAAAAAAAGATGCAAATTATGGGACTCCTGATGGTAAATATCTTTTCTTCACATGTGCAGAACAACCATTGCGTTGTGATGACTATTCATTTGAAGGAGAAAGCTTGCTTCTTCCAGGTAATGGTGCAAATGTAGGGCAAGTCATTTACTATGATGGACAATTTGAAGTTTATCAAAGAACTTATGTTCTTCAAAAAATTATTGAATCCTTTTCATTGAAATATCTTTATTATCATATATTAGGATTTTGGGAAAACTATAATCATGATAAACAGTATGGTTCGGCAACAAATTATATAAAAATGGGAAACTTTTTGAATTATATTTTTCCACTTCCTCCAACACTCGCAGAACAACAACGCATCGTAAACCGCATAGAAACAATGTTCGAAAAACTAGACCAGGCCCAGGAAAAAGTACAAGCCGTACTAGACAGCTTCGAAACCCGCAAAGCCGCCATCCTCCACAAAGCCTTCTCCGGACAACTAACCGCCAACTGGCGCAAAAAAAACGGCGTGAGTGATGATTCATGGGAAGAAAAAACTGTCGGTGATTGTTGTACATCATTGAAATATGGAACAGCAAAAAAATCTGAAAGTTCTGGAAAAGTTGCAGTTATAAGAATGGGAAATCTTCAACATGGTGAAATTGAATATGATGATCTTGTTTTTTCAAATGATGAAGAAGATATAAAAAAATATAGTCTTTCAAAAGGCGATGTTCTATTTAATAGAACAAACAGTCCAGAATGGGTTGGAAAAACATCAATTTATCGTGGCGATATTCCTGCAATTTATGCCGGATATTTGATAAAGCTAGACTATATAAAAACAATGCTTATTGGGGATTACTTAAACTATATGTTAAATTCTCCAAATGCAAAAGAATATTGTAATTCTGTAAAAACGGATGGAGTCAATCAATCGAATATAAATGCCCAGAAAATTGGGGCTTATGAAATTCCCGTTCCGTCTCTTTCTGAACAACAAGAAATCGTCCGCATCCTAGACACTGTACTAGAAAAAGAATTCCGTGCCAAAGAAGCCGCCCAAACCGTCCTAGACCAAATCGCCCTGCTAAAAAAATCAATCTTAGCCCGCGCGTTTAGAGGAGAGTTGTAATATGCAAGATAACGAAAATGAAGATTATTCAACAACAAATGAACTCATAGAAGCTGTAAATTCTAATCTTTTGGAAACAGCAATTGATTTATCACAAATAGATTTAAAAGCGTCGATTGAGGCACTGACAGGAAAAGAATCTATACTAACTGATATTCCTGTTTTGAAATGGATTATTTCTGGAGGAAAAATTCTCTCAAATATCTCAAAAATTCATTCAATTCGGAAGTTTTATGCATTTATTATGCCTATAAAAGATAGCGGAATATTTGAAAACGAGGATTGTAAAGAAAAACTAGAAGGAATATGCGGCTCTAAAAAGAAACTAAATTTTGTGATTGAACAGACTTTGTTTTCTTTGGATAAATATGATGCCGAAATAAAAGCAAAATGGCTTGCAAAAATGTTTGTTGCAACTTTTAAGGAAAAGAAATTTTCAGTTGATGAATATAATGCAATCCAATTTTCGATAAACTCCTTAAATCCAATCACAAGCATTTCTGCTTTGGAAATATATTATCAATGTAGAAATAATTCTCGAAAAAAAGAAAATTATGATAATGATTTGGAATTAAAACGAGCCAATGCTGATTTTTCACCGTTAGTCTTGTCGGGATTTTTACATTTACCAAAAGGTGGAACATTCTGCGATAATCCTGCTGGTGCGTTTATTAATGATTTAGGCATTAGGTTTTATGAAAACATCATATTGGCATAGCTTAAAATGTTTGCCGTAATTTTTTTACGGCATGTATTGATTTTTTGTTCAAAATACCCGATAATGCAATTAATCACATATTAGAGGTGCCTTATGTTGTGTAAATTTGCAGTTACAAACTATAGGGGGTTCGAGCAGAGAATAGAGTGGGATTTGACGAAGGCTCGAGATTATGCATTTAACACTTTTGCAATCAAAAACAAAATTATTAAGAATGGGATTATCTATGGTCCAAATGGTAGTGGAAAAAGTAACTTTGGACTTGCAATCTTTGATATAGTAAATCACCTAAGCCAGAAATGGAAAAAGCCTGATTATTACATGAACTTTGTTTTTGCAGGCAAGCAGAAATCAACTGTTGATTTTGAATATGTATTCAATTTTAATAATCAGATTGTAAACTATAATTATTCCAAAACTGCCCAAGGTGTCTTGCAGGAAGAGAAGCTTGTTGTAGATAAAACCGTTATTTTTGAACGCAAACTAGGAAGTTTTTATATAAACAATGATGAATTTCCTATGGATGATAGAAAACAGAATAATCTTGCAAGTAATGCAAATAATGTTTCCATTGTTAGTTTTTTATTGACTTCTTATCCTTTGGCTGAAGATAGCTATTTAATTCAATTACAGAATTTTGTAAATTCTATGCTTTGGTTCAGAAGTCTGGAATACAGGGAATTTATTGGCTTAACTGCGAATATAAATATAATTGATGAATTTATAATTAGGCGCGGGCTTGTTAAAGATTTCGAAAAATTCCTTTTTGAAGTTAGTGAGCAAGAGTTTTCTTTCGTGACACCACGCATGAATGATAAGCAGCTACTTTGCTTTATAAAAGGTTCTCCTGTTTTATTTCAGGAAATAGCTTCTACAGGAACACATTCATTAACCTTATTATACTATTGGTTAAAGCAAATTGATAATGCCTCTTTCGTTTTTATAGATGAATTTGATGCTTTTTATCATTTTAAGCTTTCTAAAAATATCTGCCGCAAGTTATTTGAATTAAACTGTCAGTTATTTCTTACTTCACACAATACTCTTCTTTTATGTAATGATTTGCTCCGTCCTGACTGCAATTTCTTGCTGGATAAAAACAAAATTCGTGCGCTTCATGACTGCACAGATAAGGAACTTCGCGAAGGTCATAATATCGAGAAACTCTTCCGTGGTGGTACTTTTGATCAATGATTCTGTTTGTATTTGAAGGTCGTAAAACAGAGCCGTCTCTTTTTAAAACATTGGAGCATTTGTATTTCAAAAATCCAGATGAGCAGAAAATATGCTGCTTTGGCTATAACATTTACGAATTGTACAAATTAATGAATGAATCGGATTTTACAGAAGATATTGTTACTGTGATAAAACGGAAGCTGGAATCTCGTAACGAAAACCCAATTCCAGAAGATGTAAGTATTACAGATTTTTCCGAGGTTTATCTATTTTTTGATTATGACTTTCAGAATAAGAACCTTTTGCTTGAAGAACTTAATTCACAACTACAAGAAATGTTAGATTTTTTTTCTGATGAAACTGATAATGGAAAACTTTATATCAATTACCCCATGGTTGAATCAATTAAGTGTACCCTAAAATTGCCGGATGAACATTTTTATGAATACAAGGCAACAAGACAAGATTGTTCTGATTTTAAGAACTATATTACCAAGGCTTATGATTTTTATAAAAGCACAGATTTTATGCAGTTTCCTATGGATAAGAAATTAAATAAACTGCGTCCGATAACGGCAGCGCTTGAAAAAACTGTAAAGGAAAACTGGGGCTACTTGAAAGAGCAGAATATTAAAAAGGCAAATTATATTTGTTGTGGAATTAATGATTATCCCGAAAACAAGGCGGTTGTTAATCAAAAGAATATATTGGATTCTCAACTGGAAAAATATGTACTTCCTGGCAATGAAGTAAGCATATTAAATGCTTTTCCTCTCTTTTTGTTTGAGTATTTTAAATAATTGCTAAAATCTGGGTTGTCTGTACCCGTAGAATGGGATTTTTTATGCAACCTACGCGGGATTGGAAGGGCGAGTTGCTTGCAACTCGTTGCGACAGCAATGGAGGCGAATGCCGGAACCCTGGAAAGCCCGTGACGCAAAGTGGTGTTCGGTCGGGTTAGCCAAAAAATGTATGGTAGAGCGGGAAAGGGTACCGTCCAAAAGATTAAAAAGATGAAGTGAAAATGCATAAATATGCAGTTCTTTGCATAAAAATATTGACATTCAAAGTAAAAAAACGATAGTATAAAATTATGATTAACCCTTTAGCAAAAGAATTGAATGATGTGTTGGCCGGTACTGTTGCCGGGGATTTGCTTTCCGATTTGGGAGAGCGCTTGTATTTTCCCAAGGGAATTATTGCCCAGGGTGGGGAAGCTAAAAAACTCGGTAAAAAGGCTAACTGCACTATAGGTATTACTCTTGTAGACGGAAAACCAGCCGTTTTGCCAAGCGTTCAGGCTGTTGTGCCGGAGCTTGAGTCCCGCGAGCTTGTTTCTTATTCACCGACTGCCGGTAATCCTGATATTCGTGCCGCGTGGAAGGCTGCCCAGATTAAGAAGAATCCTTTGCTAAAGGAAAAATCCACTTCTCTGCCGGTTGTGGTTCCTGGTCTTACAGCAGGCATTTCTTATTTGGCTGACCTTTTCCTTGACGAGTCAAAGCCACTTGTTGCAGCAGATCCTTCTTGGGACAATTACGTTCTTATTGCATCTGCAAGACGCAATGCTGGTTTTGTTCAGTTCCAGATGTTCAAGGACGGAAAATTCAATATAGAAGGTTTAAAGGCCACCCTTACTGAGCAGGCTAATGCAAGCGGTTCAGTGCGTGTTCTTTTGAACTTTCCCCAGAATCCGTCTGGCTACAGTCCTACTGCTGCAGAGGCAAAGCAGCTTGTTTCCATTGTAAAGGAACTTGCTGATGCCGGCAAAAAGGTTATGGTCTGGTGCGATGATGCATACTTTGGCCTTAACTACGAGAGCGATATAGAAAGCCAGTCTTTGTTTGCTTACCTTGCAGATCTTAGCCCCAACGTTCTTGCCGCAAAGATTGACGGTCCTACAAAGGAAGACTTTGCATGGGGCTTCCGCTGCGGCTTTATTACTTTTGGTTGCAAGGGCTTTACGGAAGAACAGTACGATGCTCTTGTAAAGAAGCTTATGGCTGCAATCCGCTCTTCTGTTTCCTGCTCTTCAACTCCGCCACAGACAATTCTTCTTAAGGCTTTTGCAAACCCGTCAGTGGATAAGGAAAAGGAAGAATTCCGCAAGATTCTGGAGAAGCGCTACAAGAAGGTTAAGGCTTTTGTTAGCAGCCGCAAGAGTTCTGCCATTGAGCCGCTGCCATTTAATTCCGGCTACTTTATGTCCCTGCACACAAAGACTGTGGACGCGGAAGTTCTTAGGCAGAAGTTGCTAAAAGAAAAGGAAATCGGTACAATATCAATCGACCCGCATACTCTGCGTGTTGCATTCAGCAGTCTTGAAGAGGATAAGATTGATTTTGTTTACAAGGCAATTTATGATACAGCCGAAGAGCTGTCTAAATAATAACAAGTTTGGGTTGGCCGCTGTTTTGGCAAAAAAGAGTTTGGCAAGGAAAAGTTTAGCAAGAAAAGGCTTTTCTTTTGCGCTTTGTCTTTTTTGCTTGGCGGTAACCCTGATTTTTTCTTCTTGCGGCAACAAAAAAAATGAACCGCTTATAATTTGGACCGACATTCCGGAATTTGCTTCGTATGCAGAGCTTTTTAACAAGGAGCACAACGATGCAAAGGCGGTGGTTGTCTTTAAGCAAGAGCCTGCGCGTTCCATGCCGCCACTTGAAGACGAGATTCAGCCGGATCTTGTTGTTTCCTCCTGGCTAAAAAATTCTTCTACACGAAAATATTTTCTTCCCCTGGACTATATGTTTAGCGGTGGGCTTTTGCAAAAGAGCGAATTCTATTCAAAGCTGCTTGACTACGGCCTTATGAATTCCAAGCAGTACCTTTTGCCGGTGAGCTTTAACCTGGATGCGGTTATGTTCAGGAAGAAGAACGAGACTCTTGTTACCGACGACCATTTTATTACCCTGGACGGCATAAAGAAGCTTTCTTCTGAATTCAACAAGAAGAATGAGGACGGTTCTTTTGAGTGCATGGGTTTTGCGCCTTCATGGGACGGAGACTTTCTATACCTTGCTTCCAGAATGAACGGTGCAAGCTATGTGGAAAAGAAGGAGCATTTTGGCTGGGATGCCGATGCCCTAAAAAATACCGCTGAATACATGAAGGCTTGGACGCAGCAGTGTGACTCTGATACTGAGACTGAGCTTAACTTTCAGTTCAAGTACCTTTACATGCCAAAGTACAAGCAGTTTTCCGCAGACAGGTGTTTCTTTGCCTTTATAAAGAGCAGTGACCTTTTTATGCTTACGGAAGAGCAGTTCTCCGGGCTTACCTACCGCTGGGTTGGGGAAGAGGGGCGCATTATGGTAGAGGACGACATTGTTACCATGGGTCTTTGCAAGTCTGCTGAACACAAGGATGCCGCCCAGAAATTCATGGAGTGGTTCTATACAGAAAGTGTTCAAAAGAAGCTGCTTGAACGTCAGGATTCCTTAAAGCTGGACAGCATTTCCTTTGGTATTGCCGGGGGATTTTCTTCTCTTGTAAAGGTGAATGCAAACGTCTATCCGCTGCGCTACCGCTCTCTTTTGGAAAACCTTCCTATGGGTGAATATCTTTCCTGTCCAAATATCCTTAGCCCACGTTGGCCCAGCCTAAAGGAAAAGGTTGTTATTCCCTACCTCTTGGACTGTGTGCAAGTAAAAAAAGTTGCGGCAGAAAGTGCAGGGGCAGGGCAAGGCTCTTCTGAACCAAAGCAAAAGCCCATCCGCACTATTGAGCAGCGCATATCCGCCTGGGAAAGGGAAGCTTTCTAGGTACGTTTTGGGAAAACTATGGAGATCAATTTTTAAATTTTTTTCTTATATAAACTGATTTCTGTGTGATTTTAATGTAATTTTTCCAAATAGTTTTAATAACATTTTTTTAGAATTGCCTTAACTTTTTAGGCTTATCTTTCGATAATAAAAGAGAGAGGTGAGCCTATGTATTCAAACGACATTAACTTAAACGCATCAACCTACAAAAACCTTTTTTCTTCCACAACTGGTAGACTCTATGTACCGGTAAAGGCTAGCGTTGCTGTATTTACTCAGTTTGACTACGTCCGTGGTACTCCGGCTGGTAAAGGTGAAAAAGGTGTTTCTGTAGACAGGATTAGGATTCTGAATACCTTGATTGACCAGTTAGTCTCTATGCGAAAGAAAGCTGCTTCCAAAGAAGATGTGGCAGAGCTTACTGACAGCCAGAAAGATGTGTTAATCAATACGTATCAGAAAGAAGTAAAGAGTTCCTTAGACGTTGCTAATATGCCTTACGGTTTTACAGGCGTAATGCCAGAACCAGGTGCTGTGTTTGACATAGTGGCATAAAAGCAATTTTCCTTGGAAAAAACAAAAGCTGCCTGCATCCATCTTGTGTGGAATGTGGCAGCTTTTTTTATGTTTTTTTCAACCCGCCCCTCCGATCGGGGGTAGGCTTTTTCTTTTTAGATTCTAGGCCCAAAGTAACCAGAGTACGATTGCCGAAGTTCCTGTGGTAAGAATTGTAAATGGCACTCCAACTTTTACCCAATCAGCAAAATTCATCTTGTAGCCTTCGCGCTTTATGATTCCCATGCTTACTATGTTTGCGCTTGCACCAAAAGGCGTAAGGTTTCCACCCAGGCAGCTTCCGATTAGCAGGGCAAACATGTAAAGCTCTCCGTTAATGCCCATAGTTTTTGCCATGCCATCTGCAACAGGAAGCATTGCAATTATGTAGGGCACGTTGTCCACAAAGCCACTGATTATGATGGAAACCATGATGATTATAAGGAAGCCAAGAATTACTGAACCGCCTGTAATCTTTGCAAGGTAGAGGGAAAGGTCTTGCAAAAGCCCGGAAGCTTCTATTGCGCCTATTACGATAAAGATTCCTATTAAGAAGAAAATCGTCTCCCAGTCAAGCTCTTTTACTACGCTTACTGTGTTCTCCAAAGACTTGTTCTGAAGGAACTTGTACCAGACAAGGCCAAGGATTCCAAGTGCAAGTACAAAAGTTCCGCTAAGGTATGCAAAGCTTGTGTGCACAAAAGAAATTCCTGCAAGGCCAAAAATCATTGCAAGCAGCAGGAAGAGCGGGAACCATGAAACTACGACAGTCTTTTCCAGGGCCGGCTTTTCTTTTCCTGCCTTTGCAAAGAAGATGTAGAAAAATGCGCATCCCACAAGAAGTCCTGCCTGAATTATAAAGAAGACAGAAAGCTTTCCTGCGTGGAAGAAGAAGTCGTTAAAGTTGTAGCCCGCATAGCTTGCAAAAATCATGGATGGCGGGTCTCCTACAAGCGTGGCAGTTCCTTCCATGTTGCTCATAACCGCAAGCCCTATCATGAACATGGTGGGGTTCATGTTAAGCTTTTTGCTAAGGGCAAGTGCAATCGGTGCCATTACAAGAACCGTGGCTACGTTTTCAACAAAGATGGAGATAATACCCGTCATGGCAAGAATGGCAACCATTGCAAGACCAGGGCTTCTGCTTTTTTCTACTATAAAATCAGCAATTCTTGCGGGAACCTTTGAATAGATGAAGAGTGCCGCAATAATCATGCTGCCAAGGTAAATCATAAGGACGTTCCAGTTCACTATGTCGCCAAGTGAATGGAGCAAGGCAAAGGAATGCATCTCCGCACTGTTTCCGCGGGCAACAATGTCTTCTGGCAGGGGGAATATTGCATCGGGAATTAGTGTTCCCAAAAGCACTACTGCTATAGCGGCCGCCGTGGTGAACCAGACCTTTTTCCCCTGAAAGATAATCACCATCGTGTACATAAGGACTGCAACCGCAAGTACAAACCATTTAAAATCAATCATAACAAATTTCCTATATTTATTACTATTTTTTGTTCATTATAGCGTCTATGCTGTTTATGCAAGCCGCACGCAAACCAGATTTTTCCAGTGCGTCAACACCGCGGATTGTTGTTCCTCCGGGTGAACATACGGCATCTTTTAGGACTCCCGGATGCTCCCCTGTGGCAAGCTGGAGCATTGCGCTTCCTGCCATTGTCTTGCTTACAAGACGGTAGGCCTGGGCACGCTGCATTCCGTATTTTACCGCCGCATCAGCATAGGCTTCTATAATCAGGTCCATGAATGCAGGACTGCAACCGCTTATTGCCCCGCCAATGCCCATAAGGTTGGTCGGAAGGGTTTCCGTAATTCCAAGAGTGCCAAGCAGACCAAGTATTGTTTCTGACTCCTCTGCACTAAGGGAATTCTTCTGCTCAACAAGCATTACCCCCTGCCCAATTTTTGCCGGAGTGTTGGGCATTACGCACTGAACGTGAACCTTCTGCACGTCGATATGCTCTGCAAAAGTGTCAAAAGTCCAGCCCGCCGCAACAGAAACAAGAACCTTTCCTTCCAGCTCTTCCTTTACTTCTTTTAAAACGTCCGCTATCTGGTAAGGCTTGCAGGCAACAAAAACAATCTTGCTCTTTTTTACAAGCTCCAGGTTGCTGCTTGCAGGAATAAAACCAATTTTTGAAGCGTTATCCTTTAGCTTTGCCTGGTTTGGAGCATAAGCAAAAACTTCCTCAGCCTTAACCTTGCCGGAATTTATAAAACCACAGGCCATAGCCTGCGCCATGTTACCCATGCCTATGAATCCAATTGTGTTCATACATCCTCCGCTTATACATTCTACAGAAATTCTACAGGAATTGCCAGTGCACGCATCTACCCTACAAATGCATGTCCTGGCTAGCAATTGCCCCGCAAAATATAACTTCAAATCGTAAGCTATTCAGTCAGGAGGCCTGCAACATAGTAAAGTACTGCACACTCTGTTTCCTGCCAGATGCGTAGGCTTCTGTTTACCGCACAGACCAGATAGCCCAAGACTTTTGTATTTTTTCGGATTCGTACGATAAGGGCGGACTTGAAGCCATTGGCGGTCAGCGTCTCGTAAAAGACCGGGGAATTCTTTTTAACCTCGCTAAGCGTGTTTTCGGAGAAGAGGTCTTCAGCCATTAGTTTTTTTATGTCGGATGCGTCTCCATCAAAATCAGGATTCATCACGGCTTTGAGCCTTCCGTCTCCACAAATATAATGCAGGTCTGTTATGCGAAGAATTTCGGAAAGTACCGGCATGGCAGCTTTTAGCTTGCGTTCAAAAGTTTCGGCTTTTTCCATGTTGGTGCGGATTTGGTGCATGTATGTAAAGACACCGTGCCTTGCAATTTTCGCCACTTCGAGAGATTTATGCTTTTCTTCGTTATAGACGGTGTAGCAATTCCTTCCCCTGTTTTTGCCAAGATAAAGCATCTTGTCTATTATTGCAAATAGTTCCTCGTAAGTGCCTGCGTCTTCCGGGAAAGATGCGGCACCAGCGGTTCCGGTAACAAAGGAATTTCCGTTTCCAAAACTGATTGTCGTCCTTAGCGCATTGGAACTTGTGTACAGGTCTTTGAAGAAGGAAACTTTGTCGTTCCTGTCCGTATGCCTCAGGTCCACCATCAAAAGCTCATCTCCGCCAAAACGTCCCACAAGGCCATAGTCTTCCACATATTCTGCAAGACGCTTCGAAACGGTAGTCAGAACTTTATCGCCAGCACTGTGGCCAAGGCTGTCATTTATGAACTTAAAATTATCAAGGTCAAGCATGGTGAATGTGAAGGGTCTCTGTTCAGCAATGAGGGAGCGCACGAACTTGACGGCATATGCACGAGAAATTACCCCGGTAAGCGGATCAAGAATTTCGTTAAGGCTTATCCTGTCGATTATTTTGTCAAAAAAACTGAATTTTCTGAGCTTGACTATTGTGTAAACCGACTGATTGTTTTCAAGGGAACCCTTTCGGCGCAGGACATCAGTTATGTCTATAAAGCTTCCGACTAGACCCACAATCTTTCCGTTTTCGTAAAGAGGCCTCTTTGACGCAACTATGTCCCTCTCTTCCCCCCTGATAAAGCATTTGCCCTGAACCTTGTATGTACTTTTTCCAGAAAGAACATCCAGTTCGTCTTGTCTGAATGGCTCAGGATCAGAATGCCAGCCCATGTCTTCGTCCGTTTTGCCAATCAGGACGCTTGCCGATTCAAAGCCATAAAAATCTAGAAATGCCTGGTTTACGCCAAGAAAGCGCCTGTTGCTGTCTTTCCAGAATACACAGTCCTGTGAAGTATTGATAATGCTGTCGAACAATTCAACTGTCATCTCCATAGAAGGTTCTCCATAAGTATAATTGTATAGAATTATTATATTTTCAGCAATGTTTTTTCCACCACCCCCCCCCTGCCGTCTGCAGGACTAGCAAGCAAAAAAAATGAATTGTAAAATTCATATGGATTGTTTATAATCCAAAGGATGAATTTAAATGCGGTAAAATCAGCCCCCCTTTGTACGGCTTTAATATTACTTCTTGCAGCCTCTTTCTCCTGCTCAAAGAAAGCAATGCCCACCAGAACACAGTCTGTCTTGGGGACGGTCTGTTCAATAAATGCCTATGACGACGCAAGCGACAAACTCTACGACGAGCTTTTTGCCCGCCTAAAAGAAATAGACGACAGGTTCAGCGCAACAAAGCGCGACTCGGACATAAGCCAGGTAAATGCCCATGCCGGAATAAAAGCAGTGCCTGTTCACCGGGACGTTTATTTTGTAGTGCAGACTGCCTTAAATTTTGCCCAAAAAACAGACGGAGCCTTTGACCCAACGGTTGGCCCACTGGTAAAGCTCTGGGGAATCAACACGGAAAACGCCCGTGTTCCAAGCCGGGAAGAAATAGATGCAGCCCTTCCCCTTGTAAACTGGCGCAACGTTCAGATGGATCCGGGGGACGGAGAGACCAGCAAGAGGATATTCCTTTTGCAAAAGGGCATGTCCTTGGATCTTGGCGGAATTGCAAAGGGCTATGCCGCGGACGAGATGGCCCGCATTCTTGGCGAGCACAATGTAAGGCAGGCAATCGTAAACCTGGGCGGAAACGTCTATGCTTACGGCAGCAAAAAAGACGGAAGCAAGTGGAAGGTGGCGGTAAAAAATCCACAGCACCCTTCATCAGACCCGGCTCTTGCAATCTGCTTTAACCAGAACAATTCAGTAGTAACAAGCGGAGCCTACGAAAGGTATTTTGAAAAAAACGGAAAGCGCTACCACCACATCATAAACCCAAAGACAGGCTACCCGGAGCAGAACAAGGTGGGAAGCGTAACAATCGTGTCCCGCTCTTCAATAGAAGCGGATGCCCTAAGCACAGCAGCCTATATCCTTGGGCCAAGCGAATATTTTAAGATTGAGCGTACGGCGGCTTTGTTCATCCTGGAAGACAGCTCGGTAAAGGCATCCCTCCAGCTTGCAGGCAAAATAGAAGTGCTTAACCAGAGCTTTTCCAACATAACCTTCCGCTAAGGCCATTAAGCCTTTCTTACAGCGGCAACGGATTCCCTTTCTATAAACTGAACCGGAATCCGCACAATCTCGTACTGACCCTTGCCCTTCATTGCAGCCATAAGCTTTTCCGCGCAAACAGCGGCAATCTTCTTCCTGTCCTGCCTGAATGTGGTAAGCGGCGGTGTGCTGCATTCAGAAATAAGGGAATCGTCAAAGCCAATAAGAGAAACGTCATCTGGAACCCGCTTTCCAACGGTCTGCAAATACTGCATGGTTCCAGCCGCGAGTTGGTCAGAAGCACAAAAAACGGCCGTAATTTCCGGGGCACGCGTAAAAAGCTTCTTTGCCGCCTCAAAACCGGGCTTAAGTTCCCAAAGGGCAGCCTTTTCCACGTATTCGCTCTTGTATTTTAACCCCGCAGCCTTTATGGCCATCTTGTAGCCTTCACCCCGCTCAATGGCAGCCGGTGAATTTACAAGGTAGGGGCCTGCAATATAGCCAATGTTCCTGTGGCCTTTTTCTATAAGATATTCAACCCCATGAAAAGCGGCATCCTTGTTTTCGGAAACAACCGTGCATATTCCCGGAATAAATTCATTTGCAGACACGCATGGAATTCCGCTGGAGGCAAGACTGGTAATTTCCGGGTCACCGTAAACGGAATTCAGTATAAGAATGCCCTCCACTTTGCGCGACTTGCAGTGGTCAATATAAGAAATGGAAGAATTCATCTCCTTGGACATAAAAATAAGGTCGTAGCCGTCTTTGTAGGCAATATTCCTAAAGCTGTTTACAATTCCGCCAAAAAGCGGATGCTCAAGACCGTTCGTAAAAGATTCTTTTTCTGCAATAACCCCAATCAGCTTGGAATTAGCCTCTTTTGCCCCGCCATCATTTTCTGCCTTTCCGTACTTAAAACCGGTAAGCTTTGCGGCTAAAAAAATGCGGTTGCGTGCTTCCTGACCAATTGAATCCCTTCCTTCCAGCACCCGCTGAACCGTAGCCTGAGAAAATCCCGTTATCTGTGCAATATCGAATAATGTCGCCATTTTAAACCTACATGAATTTTACACAATATTCGTGAAAAATCAATAATTTTTTGATTAAATTTCTTAAAAAATAAAAGTGCGGCGCTTTTATATGCTAGGGGCTTTCCGGGGTTCCGCGGGACCCTACCCGCTCCATTGCTTTCGCAACGGCTTCGCCGCCCCTCCAATCCCTGCCGTGGTTTAATATTTTTAGGAATATTTTCTTTACTACCTTGCAATTCTCCGTTATCGTGTCTTTTTGCATAAACGAGAAATTGTGCGGGAATGCGGGCGCCGAACTCTCGCACTGTTAGCAAATAATCTGTAACCGTTTACTCTTTTGTATTTTTTATTTTAGAGGCCTTATGAAAAAACACTTCTTTGCTGTCATTTTTGCATTTTCTTCTATAATATTGCCACCTGCTTTTCTTGCAGCTCAGAATTCAATCAGCTACAAGGGAAGCGGAAACTACACCTTTACCGAGCGCACGGACTTGCGCAGGTACGACAACGGCAAGTACACAGGGCTTTTAAGCCGCGAAATCCGCTCTTTCATCGTGCAAAAAGAAAACCTCTACGACGGCAATTTTTACGTCTGGCAAGAAACAAGGCGCAACATGCAAAGACAGTTGCCCGGAATAAACGATGCTATTCCTTCTGTGTTCAAAATAGCATCCGACGGCACTTTTACCATGATTCAGGACAACGGCTACCCTACCTTTAGAAGCTTTCCCTGCTACCCCCAGCAAAAAATTTCCAAGGGAGAAAAATGGACAGCTTCTTCTGTGCGCGTGGTAGACCCCATGAACACCGGGGAATTTACCTGCATCCCCTTTACCGCTGAATACACCTACTTAAAAGACGATGTTTACAACGGAACGGAAGTGTACATTGTTAGCGCAAAGTGGGCAACCCGCTACGGCTTCCTTTCTGCGGCAGAAGTTCCGGCGGATACAGAAGGAGACCCTCTTTTGGACAGGGCAACTGGCTCCCATTCCGCAACAATAGCCATCAGTAAGGAAAACGGGGCTGCCCTTGTTGTCCGTGACACCGTAGACGAATCATTTTTCTACAAGGACGGCCGCAAGGTAGACTTTAAGGGAACAATCTCCCTCTTTACAAATTATCCTCCTGCCGTGGACCGCAAAAAAATCATCACTTCGGTAAAAAAAGAAAAGCTTCCCCCCGCAGAAGTTCCAGTGGAAGAAACGCCCGCCGGACTTAAAATCAGCATAAAGAACCTCCAGTTCAAGCCGGACAGCGACCAGCTTTTGGAAAGCGAAAAAGAGCGCCTGGACAAAATTGCAAGCGTCCTTCTTAACGCAAAAGATTCCTCATTCCTCGTAGAAGGCCACACCGCATCAACAGGCAATCCTTCTGGAGAAATGTCTCTTTCCATAAAACGCGCGCGTGCCATTGCCAGTGAACTTAGCAAGCGGGGCATTCCTGCCGAAAAATTCATCTGCAAAGGCTGGGGTGCAACAAAACCCATAGCCGACAACTCCACCCCCGAAGGCATGGCTCAAAACCGCCGCGTAGAGATAACCATACTGGAGTAGTGGTGCTTGGTTAAAATTTGAGAAGTAAAGCCCGCCTTGTTTTTAACACCATTCTGTGCTATTTTATTAGCATGAAAATTTCAGCAGAACACTCTGAACTTGCCGGAGAAGTTTCAGTTCCGGGATCAAAGTCACATACAATAAGAGCCCTTCTTCTGGCAGCCATGTCTGACGGAGTTTGCAAAATCTCAAACCCCCTGCCAAGCGAAGACTGTCTTAGCACATACGCTGCCCTGCCCCTGATTGGAGCAAGCGCAAACTTGGGCGAAACAAACGACGGCTCTCCTTCAAAGACATGGACTGTTTACGGCGCCGGAGAAAAACTTCATCTGCCAAGCGATGTTGTAAACGTTGGAAATTCAGGCTCCCTGCTCTACTTTCTCTCTCCAATCGCCGCAACTTTCAGCGGATGGAGCATTTTTACCGGAGACGAAAGCATAAGAAAGCGCCCCGTCCACCACGTTGTAGATGCACTTAACCAGCTGGGTGCCAAGGCTTGCACCTCTGTTCCGGGAAGCTCTACCTGCCCACTTTTAATACAAGGCCCAATTTCTGCAAAGAACAAAATCACCACAGGCGGAACTGTTTCCAGCCAATACATTTCTGGCCTCATGATGGCAGCCCTAAGGCTAAACGGCACTTTGCAGATTGAACTAACCGACCCAAAAGAAACGCCCTACCTTACCATGACCCAAAAGTGGCTGGAAAGCGTTGGCGCAAAAGTTCAGATAAGCCCGGATTTTAAGCACATAGAAGTGCAAGGTCCCGTAAACATAAAAGCCTTTGACACAACAATTCCAAGCGACTGGGAAGCGGTTGCCTTTCCACTTGTGGCAGCCCTCATCACAAACAGCGACATCACAATAAAAGACATAGACGGTTCGGGAACTCAGGGAGACGAAGCAATTGTTCAGGTGTTAAAATCACTTGGAGCAGACATAGAGTGGAACAAAGAAGCCAAAACACTTCGTGTACGCGGATTAAAAAAATCTTCAGACGGAATTGGACGGCTTTCCACAGAAAATCTTCCCGGCAAGGAACTCCACGTAAACCTTTCAGGCTACCCCGATGCAATCTGTGCGGTAGCGGCAATAGCATGCTTTACGGAAGGCAAGGTTTTTATAGAAGACATAAGCGTTTGCCGCCGCAAAGAGACAGACCGCATAAAAGTGCTTCATGAAGAACTTGCAAAGCTTGGGGCAGTTACAGAAGAAGGCAAAGACTACTTTGTTATCCACGGACACTCCCCAATAAAAGCAGACGGCTCTGCAAACCCGGAATTCTCCCTTCACGGAGCAAATGTAGAAAGCTACAAGGACCACCGGGTTGCAATGGCCTTGGCCTGCATGGGACTGGCGCTTGGACAAAAAGAAAAAATTATTGTAAACGACGCAGAATGTTGCGCAGTTAGCTTCCCTGACTTTTTTAAGGTAATGGGTGGAATAGGAGCAAAATTTTATGAAGAACACGCTGAATAATGAACTTGCAGTCTGCGGATTTGCAGCAGTAAAAACTTTGGAAAAGGCAAACTGGGAACGAATCACCAGACTTTATTTTTCTTCCGCAAGGGCTCCACTCTTTGGAGGACTTTGCAAAAAACTTGCCGCAGCAAAAAAGCCTTACAATCAGGTTAAGGATGAAGTTGAACTTGAGCGTCTTTGTGGCAGCGTACACCATCAGGGCGTAGTTGCCATGATTCAGACGCCGGAAATAAAAGCCCTTAACACAGAAATTACGGCAAAATGGGTGGAAGAAAAGCAGTCCGCAATTCTTCTTGACCGCGTAGGGAACGCAAACAATCTTGGCGCAATTGTCAGAAGCGCTGCTTTCTTTGGCATAAAGAACGTCGTAATTCCACTGGACGAAGCACAGTCATCTGTTACCACAAGCAGCTACCGTGTAGCAGAGGGCGGCATGGAATTTGTAAACATCTATTCCATAAAATCAATTCCACGCCTTTTGAATGACATGGCGGGTAAAATGGTAAGAATAGGAACATCGCTGGATGCAAAAGAGACAACCCGCAGCATAAAGCAGATGTGCCAAGACAAAGGCGTAATAATAATCCTTGGCAACGAAGAGAACGGAATCAGCAAAGAGGTAAAATCCCTCTGTGACCACCTGGTTCTTATTCCTTACGCAGGATTCCCGGATTCAAAGCCTGTAATCGACAGCCTTAATGTTGCCCAGGCATCATCCGTAATCATGTATGAACTCATGGGAAAATAAATTTATGAAAAGTAAGTATCCTAAGAGAAATTTTTCTCTCGCGCTGATTTTTTCATTTCTTGCCTTTGCCTTTCTGCTTCCAAAAAATGCCGGCGCACAGATTTTTAAGGTTGACATTCCTCAGAATGAGCTCTGTCTGACGGAAGAAAACACCCCATTTGCTTTGGACAAGGTTTGGGATTCGGTTATATTCGCATCCGCAGCGGCGACCTATGGTAGCGCACTTTTCAAGGACCACGTTTCTTCAAAAGACAAATATGATCCGTCAAAAATATACGACAAGGACGACATAAATTCCCTTGACCGCTTTTTTATGACCGGTTATAACAATACACTGCACAATGCAGGGACTGTAACATGCATAATCGCAACGGCTGGAATTCCGGCAGCAACATTCCTAACTGAAAGCGCATGTGGAAATTTCAGTGGACAGAACCTTTTTGACGTAGCCGTAATGTATTCCGAGGCTATTCTGTTCACAAACGGAATCAAGGACTGGATAAAGATAGGCGCAAGAAGGGAACGCCCCTACATGTATTTTGACGACCGCGATCAGGACGGCATAGACAGCAACGACTTTATGTATTCATTCCTGAGTGGCCATACAGCAAATGCCTTTATGGGAGCAACATTCACATCCTACGTTTTCTGCAGCTACTACCCTGATTCAAACCTAAAGATTCCGGTAATTGCCACATCATATCTCTTTGCAGCCGGAACAGGAGCCATGCGCATGGCCAGCGGAAACCACTTCTTTACAGACGTACTCGCAGGAGCCGCAATGGGAAGCGCAGTTGGTTTTGCAGTCCCATTTGTCCACCGCTTCTTTGCTCAAAGAAACAACTCGCAGACAGGAGATTCAAGCAAAAAGCCCCAGCTTATGTTCAGCCCATACGGAATAAATGTCCACATGAATTTCTAAGTTTTACCAAGGACTAAGTTTACCGCCAGGCAAAGCCAAAGCCCACAGTAAACAAATGGAAAGTCGTAATGTCATCATCAAGGAATTTTTTCTCTTCAAAATAATTCTTCATATTTATATTCCAGCCAAAGTTGTAGCCCAAATTTATCATGACCTTTCCAATCAAAATATCAGTCCCAATGCCAAGCTCCGGGGTAAAATATTTGTCCGTATGGCAGTTGACCGCAAGTTCCGCATAGGGACGCACGTAATTCGTTGCCATAAAATTCAGGCCACCCATAAGTCCAAAACAATAGGAGCTGCTTTCCTTTTCCCTGTTTTTATAATCATAGCCAAAATCCCCCCCAACAAAGCCAAAGCGCCCAAGTCCAAGAACAAGGTTCAAGGCAATGGAATTCAGCTGGATGTCCTTGGCATCAAAATCATTCAGCATGGAATTTGTAATCCGTGTGTCTGCAGAAAGGAAAACAGCACTTCGCCCCCTTTGTTCAACCTGCTTTTTTTTGTCATCAACAAGGGTAATCTGCCCCCGGGACTCTGCCCGCTCAACAGCCTTTTCCTGATTGTTCCGCATTTCACCCATAAGGATTTTTGTGGCATTGTCTATATCCGCACTGCGCTCAGAAGCAGTCCGAATTTCAATGCGGGGATAGACTATGAAAGTAGTTTTTGTAAGAAAGTCCTTGCTAAAAGAAAAAACGGTTTTATTTGTATCTGTCCTTACAAGATCAAGCTGCTCCGGCTCAAAGCGGTATTCAGAAGCATCCTTCCACTTGCGTATCTTATATTTTAGACGCACGTAGACAACCGGCACGGCACGGCGGAAAAGGCTGTCATAAAGCATGACATTCGCTTCATATTCAGCGCGCTCTTCCTTTGTCATCTTTACAAGGGACTTCACTTCTTTTCCGGTAAGAGACTTGTACATAAGAGGCAGGTCTATGGAAAAAAGCGAGGTATATCCAAAAAAGTTGGACTTTACTGAAATGGTCCATCGGTTGCGGAGATTATTGTATGAATACCCGCGCACAATAAGCGTGTCGGTCAAGGAAGTTGCAGTATAGACCTTGTTTTCGAGAACCTTGTATGACTTGTCCAGGTTTACAAGAGCAGCATATTCGACCGCGCTGGAATTCTGAGATTTTACGTTGCGCAAATTGAGAATGGCTTTTTTTGAATTTTCAACCTGCTCTATATTTTCCAAGAAAAGGGCTGTGTCGTCAGAAGTCTTTTCAGCAAGACTTGCAGCCGCATCCCTAAAATTTATTTCCGCTTCCTCAATCATGTCATTCTGCTCATCGGTGCGCTTTTCAGAAAGTCTGTTCTCTTCTTCCATGGCCTCAACGTCATAGTCTTCCAGAATTTTATTCTGCGCATCAACAACGGGCTCAAAAATATCCGCACTGGTCTCCTGTGCAAAAGCGGGGAATGTAAAAATGCAAAAGGCAGCCGCAAAAGCTGCAAGACAAGAAATAGTTTTCACGCTATCATTTTACACTAGACGCAACGAATTGTCTATTGAGTTGACAGCTGCAAACCTCAAGGAATATAATCAAGGCATGAGTTTATACGAGTCACCTTGCGGTTACTTTGATGGCCTTACTGCAAAAAGTGAAATGTATTCTTTTCCAAGCGAAGAAAATTTACGCGGCTTTATTTCCGATGGATTTTTCACCGGTGCACAAAAAAGGTTCGGAAGCGCAATCAGCAGGCAGGAATGCTATTATAAAGTTCAGCTTGCAGAAGGCTTCCGCAGAACAGGAACCATAATGTACCGCGAGACCTGCCCCGAATGCAAAAAATGCATACCAATACGCATCCCGGCAAGAGACTTCATTCCAAAAAAAAGTGCCCGCCATCTTATAAGGAAAAATTCAAGTCTTGAACTCCGCATAACGGAAAAACTAGACGATTTTATCACGGAAGAAAAAATCGGCCTTTACCAAAAGTACTGGCAGCGGCATAACCCCGGAAAAACAATTTCCAGGCAGAACGCACTTTCGGAGCTAGCATCATTCTCCGGTTGCGTAAACGAATTTGAAGGCGATGCAATCCTAGAAAAAAAGCATTACAGCGGAACAAAAAATTTTGACTATTACCTGGACGGAAAGCTCGTGGCCGTAAGCGTGCTTGACTTTGCGCTTGATTCAATTTCTTCAAACTATTTTTACTACGACATTTCTCCGCAAATTCTAAAACGCTCCATAGGAACATTCAGCATAATAAACGAAATCCTTTGGACTGCAGAACACGGCTATGACTATTACTATCTTGGCTACTGGATTGAAGGCCACCCCAAGATGAATTACAAGGCAAACTTTTTTCCGCATGAACTTTTGCTTAACGGCGAATGGATAACCAAGCCTAGCCCCGATTGTAAGGGCGGGCGTAAGCCCGTTGCCGCCAGGCAATGAAGCGGGTAGGGCCCCGCGGAACCCTGAAAAGCGGGTAACAAGACAAACTGCGTAACGGCATAGCCTTACGCACAGTAAAACTAGAAAGGCTGCTCCAGAAAAACTTGCTTGCCTTTATTTTCTTTGCTATAATTCTTGTATGGAAATTCAGACCCTAAAAAATAAATGCATCGTATTGGGTGTAAGCGGAAGCATAGCCGCATACAAAGCCGCAGCCCTAACAAGCATGCTGGTAAAGGCCGGCGCAGATGTCCACGTTATAATGACAAAAAACGCAACCCAGCTGATTGGGCCCGCAACTTTTGAAAACCTTACGGGCAACCGCTGCCTTTTGGAAACATTTGACCGCAACCACGAATTTAAAGTTCAGCACATTTCTCTTGCGCAAAGGGCAGACCTTTTTATAATCGCACCCGCAAGTGCAAACGTAATTGCAAAAGTTGCAAACGGTCTTGCAGACGACATGCTAACAACAACTTTTCTTGCTTGCACCTGCCCCAAAATAATTGCACCCGCAATGAACACGGCAATGTACGAAAATCCTGTTACCCAGGACAACCTAAAAAAATGCCGCATCTACGGAATGAGCATTGCCGAGGGCGATGCAGGATACCTTGCTTGCGGAACAAGCGGAAAAGGAAGGCTTGCAGAACCAGAAAACCTCTTTGCCTGGATTGAACACGAACTCCCCTGCAAAAAAGACTTGGCAGGAAAAAAGATTCTCGTAACCGCAGGCCCAACCCAAGAGTCTTTAGATCCAGTGCGCTACATAACAAACCATTCTTCCGGCAAGATGGGATATGCCGTTGCAAAAGCCGCAAGCAGGCGCGGTGCAGAAGTAACACTTGTTAGCGGACCTGTTGCCCTAAAGGAACTTCCCTTTGTAAACACAGTTCACATAACAAGTGCTGCCCAAATGGCAGAAGCCGTTAAGGATAATTTTTTTGATTCAGACATTCTAATAAAAGCGGCGGCAGTTGCAGATTACAGGCCGGCTAATGTAAGCGACCAAAAAATCAAAAAACACGATGACGACCTAAGCCTGCCCCTTGAACGCACGGAAGACATTCTTGCATGGTGCGGAAAAAACAAAAAAAGCGGACAGTTCTTGTGCGGATTTTCTATGGAAACCCAAAACATGGTTGAAAATTCAAAGGCAAAGCTCGTAAAGAAAAACCTTGATTTGATTGCGGCAAATTCGCTTTCTTCACCGGATTCCGGATTTGCGGTTGACACAAACGTGCTTACCCTAATTTCTCCTTCTAGCACAAAGGAATTGCCAGTAATGCAAAAAGAAGAAGCGGCCGACTGTCTTCTTGATGAAATTGTTTTGCTTATGGAACAAAGGCGATAGTAGCTTAAAAGGAGAACTGCATCTTGGAAGTAAAAGAAATCAGCATAACAGACATTGGCGGTTTTAGGATAGGAAACGCACAGGATTACGATGCCATGACCGGGGTTACCGCAATTGTCTTTGACAAAGAAAATACTGCCGGAATAGACATTAGCGGCGGAGGCCCTGCTGCCAGGGAATCTTTCCTGTTTACACCGCTTTCCTACAAGCAATCCATAACAGCGCTGCTTTTGTCTGGCGGATCTGCATACGGACTTGCCACCGCAACCGGGGCAATGCAGTATCTTGAAGAACACGGAATGGGCTACCGCCTTGCAGACATGGTGATTCCAATTGTGCCCCAGTCCTGCATCTTTGACCTAAGCACAAAGACAAAAGTACGGCCGGATGCAAAGATGGGCTACGCTGCATGCAAAGACGCAGAAAGAAATGCCCTTCCCCAGTCAGGAAATGTTGGCGGAGGATGCGGTGCTTCTGTTGGAAAGCTATGCGGTCTTAAACGGGCTCAGAAAAGCGGCATTGGCTATTACGCACTTCAGGTTGGAGAACTTAAGGTAGGCGCCATTGTAATTGTAAATGCACTTGGCGATGTCTTTGACTTTAGAAATGGAAAAAAAGTTGCAGGTGCAATGAATGCCGAACGGGCAGCCTTTATAGACAGCGAAGAAGTTCTTTATTCCATGCAGGAAGGGATGCAGAATAAGATTCAGGAAGGAAAAAACACTACTATTGGAGCCGTAATCACAAACGCAAAATTCAGCCAGCAGGAGATGTGCAAGATAGCGGCAATGACCCGGGCTGGCCTTGCACGCAGCATAAATCCTGTTGGAACCAGCGCGGACGGAGACACAGTTTATGCCGTTTCATGCGGAGACATAAAAAGCGACTACAACCTTGTTGGCACATTGGCTTCCCGGGTACTTAGCATGGCAATTTTAGACGCCGTTTCCTCATCCAAAATGACGGAAGAGGAATACAAGCGCTTTTTGCAAATTAAGGGTGAATAGGAATTTTTCCCCAAGCCCTACTTAATATCATCTTCTTCCATATCGCTTAGGAAGCCTGCTTCTATGGCTCTTTTTTCCGCAGCGGAAACTGGGCCGCGCTTTTTTCTACCGGCAACATTTTTTGCGGCGGATTTTTTTGACGCGGAAGTTTTTTTGCTGCCTGAAGGAATTGCAAGTTCGGGAAGGCTTTCCTTTTCGCCCTTGTCATTTAAAATCGTAATGTCATAGTGGGTAAACGGTATTGTAACATTTTCTTCGCGGCATGTTTTTACTATTTCCGTATAAACTTCCGTCTTTACAGCAAAGAGGTCTCCGTTGTTGAACCATACGGCAAGCTTTAGTTTTATTGCATCGCCAAATCCGTCATAGAAAAGAAGGGGTGCCGGGTCTTTTATGACAGACTTACACTTTGCAGGAATTTTGCTTACCACATTGTAGACGTACTTTAGGTCCATGTCGTAGCCGATGGGAATCTCAAAGACAAAGCGTCTCTTGGGAAAGCGGCTGTAGTTGATAAGGTTATTGTTGATGATTGTGCTGTTTGGTATGCGGATCATCTGGTTGTCTGCCGTATGGATTTTTATGCTCAAAAGACCTATTGTGTCTACTGTTCCTGCCACACCGCCAACTTCTATGTAGTCACCAATCTTAAGCGTCTTTTCGGAAACAACAAAAAGACCGCTGATAATGTTGCTAACGCTTGTCTGGGCTGCAAAACCGATTGCAAGTCCTGCAACACCGGCAGCTCCCCATATTGCCTTAAGGTCAATTCCAAAAAGGCTAAGGATGTACATTCCCATCAGTATGTAAAAAACATAGCTTATGGCTTTGCTTAGCATTTGCGCATTGTGCGGCTCCATTTTTACGGCAACACGTTTTTTGATTATGCGCTTTATTATTCTGTAAAAGGTATAAAACACAAGGAGTGCAACTATGCTGATTGCTACCTTAAAAAGATTGTTCCATGTAATATAATCCTTTAGTTCATCAATATGAAAAAGGGATTTTGTCTGTTCCGTTACTTCCGTTCCAATTTCTCCAATTGTCTCCACAACGGCATCTTTTTTTGGATCCATAATTCCTCCGCAATAAACACAATAATATATAAAATTTACGTTTTTTTCTACCTTTTTGAATTTTTAAAGCATATATATTATATGATGAATAAAATAAATTTCTTTTTTGCACCGGCACTTTTATGCCTAATCCTAGGATGCAGCGAAGTACAGGCGGTCAATTCTTCCGAAGAAGATGTAAGAATAGAGCTCCCTTGCTGTACAATGGATTCCGATGGAAATTATCTTCCTGTTGAATTCTGGAACATGGCATACAGCGACGGAATCAACTGCGGCAAGATGCAGATGATTCCGTCTGGAAGTACAATCAAGGCACAAGTATGCAAAAACCGGGTTGCCTCTTTTTTTGCAGAACCAGTTTTTCCTTGCGCTCCAAACAAGGAAAACAAAGGCATACCGCGTCCTACGGGGGCAATTTTTCCGCTTAACACGGAGCTTTCCTTTCAAAACGGATTTGCGGCTTCCGTCCTGTATTCACTCTACATGGGAAGTTCCTGCGGGAATGCAACAGACGTACAGGAATTCCTTACGCGCTTTAACTGGCAAAAGTTTGAACAAACATGTCTTGAAAAATCAGCAGATCCATGGCTTTTGGACAAGGAGCGGATTATGAAGGCAATTTCTTCCGGCAAGTTCAAAAAAAGCGACATAAGGCTTAGGTAATGTTACGGTGGAATAAAGCCGAAATCTAATATATAGTAATGCAATGAAAATTATTGATATTAAAGCCGTAACTTACAGATTCCCAATATTTTTAGGCCTGACCATACTTGTTTTCTCATCAGTCTCCTGCGCTAAAAAGAAGAGTGAGCAAAAAGACGGCACTCTGATGGAACTGCGCTCAGTACAAAAAAGCCACACCTGGTACTATTTTACCCAAGACGGATTTGAAAAATGCGACCTTCCGCAAAAGGCACCTGCTGTGCCGGAAAAGCCATGGACAGAGGCTGTCCGCATCTCTTCTGCGGGAAGCGTTCCATTGACCGAAGGAGGAGCAAATTCCTACCAAGCTTATGCACTTGTAAACCACGGAGGAATCCTGGCAATAAAAAACGATGGAGTGGAATTTTTTAAAGACCGTTCCATTTTTACAAGCGAAACCGCAGACTCTCTGGTCTTTAGCAAGGGCGTTCCCATTTTCTATCTTTACAAAAGCACATTTTTTAACCAGCTACAGGAACCCTTTTCGCAAACAGCAGAACCAGCCCAAAAGCCAACCCACAGGCCCTTCCTGGTTGAATTCAATCCGTCTGCAAAGCTTTTCTTTCCGCTTGTGTCCTACGAAAACCTTCACCTGGCAAGAGAGGATCAGGTAACAGGCTACGTGTGGAACGGAAAGACATGGGCCTGCTCTGCAAAAAGGAAGCCTGATGCAAACCGATTTGAATTCTCATACTTTACATGGGAACCCTACGTTCAGCTTTCTGAACTTTCGCCTGCCCTGAATACGGAAGACATGCTGCTCTTTAAGCCTTCAACCGAGGATGAATACAAAAAGCTCATCTTGCCAAAGCTATACAATTCTGCCCCGGAAAAAGTAAAGGAACTGCTTTCCCCAATCCCCAGCGAATTCCCATTCTATCTTATTTGGCGTGATGAATCTGGAACAACACCGCTAAGCTACTACCAGAGCGGAAATGGGGCATCTCCTGTTAGTGCTCACGGAATAGAGGCCCCCCTTGCAGGCTACGTTGCTTGTGTTTTTGCAGACGGAACAACTTACATAAAAAAAACGGCAGCCGACTCGCAGACTGTTGCGTTCAGACTACCGTTAATGCCGGCTGGCTACAACTATGGAGAAGTTGCAATTGCCGGAAACTATTTATATGTTGCATGGGAACAAACCATCTTTTACAAGACTGGCCGTTCAGGTTTTATAAGCGTGAACTTGGAAGACGTCCTTGCCCAGGCAACGGCTGCAAAGGATAAGAAACAAGATTAGGAACATCTGTTTCTTCCGACTTAATGTAAAGATATTTGAAAGGGTGAATGTCTAAGGCATTGCTCTTCCAACCGCCAATCACATTCGTGTTGATAACATGCATGCAAACCGGATGTGATATTGGAATTATTTCTGCATCATCAAGTATAACCTGCTCTGCTTCTGCAAGAATGACAAAACGGTCTTTTTGCTTTGCAGTACCGGCGGCTTGCTTTAAAAGCTCATCGTAACGGCTGTTTTTATAACCAGAAACATTCAGCGTGGAATTGCTCCTAAAAAGCTCTAGGAAGGTTGTAGGGTCTGCAAAGTCCCCAATCCATGAATACATGAACAAGTCTGCCGGAGAATTTTTTATCTTGTTAACATAAGTAGTAAAGTTGCCGTCAACGCTTACAACCAGCTCTACTCCAAGAGGCGCCCAAGCCTTCTTTAGAACTTCAGCCCAGCTTTTCATGTAATCCAAATCCATTATACTGAAGTTGATTTTTAAAATGTCCGAAGAAGAAAGGCCTACTTTTTTGCGGGCAATATTCATAAGCTCAAGGGCATCTTCCGGGTCGTAATCATCCCAGCCTATAACAGAGGGATAACCTGAAAGCGGATAGACCAAAGAGTTTGCCTTTACCGCATAGTCCTTTCTTAACTCGTCATAGGGTACGGCTTCCAAAAGCGCAGTGCGGAATTCCTGAGTGTTCCAGATTTTCTTGGACTGCTTAAAAAAGAGGAAAGTAGTGCCAAATTCACCGGCTATATTGATTGAATCCTTGTTAAGAATCTTTTCTACTTCAACGTCTCCGGTAACCCAGTCTGCCTCCCCGGTATTAAAAAGATGGGCATTTTCCTTTGCATCGTCCCCCTGGCGTATCGTAATTCCAGGAAGCTGAACAGCCGCAGCGTCGCGGTAGTTCATGTTCTTTACCATCTTAAGCTCTCCGTTGCTGTATGAGCTGATTACAAAAGGTCCTGAAAAGACATTCTTCTTTTTGCTTACGGCAGAAAATGCATGGTGGCAAAGAATGCGGGGAAAGTGTTCTGTTGGCTCGGTAAGGTGAACAACAAGAGTCTCTTCGTCGCGGACAATTATGCGTACATCATCTGCAGAGCCTTTTCCTGTACGGTATGCTTCTGCACCTTCGATGCAGTCAATAAGAGATGCAAAGGGAGCGTTCTTTGTGGCAAGCAGGCTAAGCCAAGAGTTGCGGATTGCAGAGGCATTCAGTGGGCTTCCGTCGCTGAATTTTAGTCCCTTGCGCAAAGTAAAGGTCCAGCGCATTTTGTTGCGTGAGATTTTGTATGTTTCGCAGATTGCATTTACAGGATCAAGTGTTATTGGATCGTAGGAAAAAAGCCCTTCATACAAGGCCGTAAAAAGCTGGGCTTCCGAATTATAGCTTGCAGTATAAGGATTTAGGTCATATTCATGAACCATATCCTGAATGGTAAGAACCCGCTGCAAAGACGGAATTGGAGCTGTATTCTTTGTTTTTGGAAGATTAAAATTAAACTGCGCAAAAACTGCCGGAATAGCAAGGCATAAACAAGTGACCAAAGAAAAAATGCGTTTATTTTTCATTCAGTAATTCCTAATTTCCTCATCTGTTCCTTTTCTTCTATATATGCAACATACTCCGCACGCAACTGGTTGGTTTTTACGAGTATGTTCTTTAAAGAAGTAAGCTCCATCGTAATTCCCTTGATTTTTGGTCTGTCCAAAACGGATACGGAAGACTTAAAGAAAGCGTCAAGCCCCGCAAGCACAACCTGAATACGGCTGTTTTCCGTCATCTGCTTATTAAGCCATGCCAAAGCCTTCTTTTCGTCCTGGGAAGAAATCTGATTGTATGCTATTGAATTCTTGACTGCAATACCAGAGTAGAACTTGTTGCGCTTTGCCAAGTTGCTTACAAATTCGGTATAATTCAAGCTTTCGTGCTTCTTTGCGTGTGTTGCGGCATCTGTTGTTACGATTGAATAGTCAATCTGCTGCTCAGGAAGGCCAAAAATCTTGCGGATAAAGCGGATAACCTTGTCCTTCAAGCTATTGCGCCCGCCCTGAAGAACCTTGTTGTTAGAAACAATCTTCATCAGAACCTGCTCGTACTGCTCGGAAGTAGTGCCAAGGTTACGGATTGCTTCCATAAGAACTTCATGGGTATTGGGGCCGGTCTCTTTTGCAACAACCTTTGTTTCTTCTATGCGAAGCTTATCCAGGGTCTTTTTCTGAATGGCAACCTTATTTTCGCCTATATCCTCCTGAATGATTTCTTCTATCAATTCATTGGAGAATGGACGCTTTTCCATAACGGAAGGGAAGAGGCGCTTTATTTCAGAAAGATAAGTTGTTGGGTTAACCTTCTTGGAAACATCAAATTTGTCGCTTGCAATGACATTCTTTCTAACTTCACCCTTGTAGCGTTCACGAATAAAGTCTGCCGTCTGCCTAAGTCCAGAGGAAATTTCTGCCATAGCCTCTATGGTCTTGTGAACACTATCGTTAATCATTGCAATCTGCAGCTGCTGGGCACCTGTCTTTAGGGTTCCAATGCAAACAGCCAATGCCTGGGTGTTCATTTTTGGGGAATTTGCAGTCAAATTTGCCCACTGGAAGGTTCCGTTCAAATCCATAAGGCGCTGAACCTTGTCCAAATTCAGCTGGTCGGTGTTGAACTTCATGTAATTGCAGACATAGTCAATCATGCTCTGGTAGTCACAGATACGCAATCCAAGCTTAACAGGGCGTTCATTATCGGTAAAAGAGGACTCTTCCGGTTTTTGAATTTGCGTAATTTTCTTGTCTTTCTGGTAGGGGTCTGGAGTTATGAGGGATTTCTTTGTAAGCGCCTCTACCAAATTGTTAAGACAAGTCAAGTGAAGCCTATAATCATCATGAATTTTTGGAAGCAGCGTTGAATTTAACCAAGCTTCCTTTTCTTTGAGAGCGGCTAAGAATTTTGCGCCAAAATCTTCACTGTTATTTACATCCATACTCATATTATGCCCCATTTTTTCAAAAAAAACTACTCTGTTCCTTCTATATATCGGAATATTTTATTTGAATTTAAGAGAGCATTGGCAAAAATCAACAATTAAAGGCTAATACCAGCTGTTTGCCGTGTAGTCAGCAAGCAAATCGCAGCGGGCCATCTCACCAGAAAGCAAGCCCTGCTGCTGAGCCTCGTACAATTCAGTCCTGAGCGCAGGTGCAATCTTCTTGCTGTCGCCGTCGTCATAGCTTAGGAACAAAAGCGCATACTTGGCCTTGTAGCTTAGCTCCTGATCCGGGCTTTCTGATGCCAAAGCAAGGTATTTCTTTGCCTCATTCTCAAAATAGAAGGGTCTCCTGTAAAAAAGGCTAAGGTCGCCTCCCTCTTCACCCTGCCATTTAGCTTCTTTTTCTGGCGGCGGCAATCTCCAGCTTCCACGGCCATACTGACGCAGGTACCAGCAGTAGCCTGAATGTGAAGCCTGGTCAAAAAGCACGGCAATTCTATAGGCAAGCTCATATTTTCCGTCGGAAGAAGAAAGATTTTCCGCCTCGTATGCTTTTATGAGAGCCTGGATGTCCTTGCAATACTGGAGCTTTTTGTTCTTAACCTTACTCCACTCTTCAAGGGTATTTTTTTGCTCAGCGGTAAGGGCAGAAGAATAGTCATTGTCGGTCCATTCATTCAAATTATTATAGGAGTTGATTATGTTTTCTTCCCTGAACCATCTTGGAACAGTATAAACGCGGTTTTCGTAGCAGAAAGAATCATCCAGCTTGGACAAAAACTCTTCCGCCCTGGCGAAATTTCCTTCGCGGAGATATTTTGTGCCTATGTATTCTGTAATTTCCGTCTGCTTTTCCGCAATAGAAGATTCAAGGCTTGAATAAACCCATTCAACAAATTTGTCCGGGGAAGAAGGCTTTTGGAACATTTTCTCCGTTGCATCCGCATCCATTATTTCTACATACCTGTTGGAATAAAAATTCAGCTTGGAATCCAAAACATAGTATGGCTCGTAGGGATTTATGCGCATAGAAAGCAGGCCTGCCACATTCTTTTTTCCGCAGCGCTCAAGAAGGGGAATTATAGCTTCCAGGGTAATGGTTGCAAGAGCATTGTTGCCCTTTTCCCCCAGACCGGCAATCCAGTTGTATTCACCCAAGGCATAGTTTGCAAAGTCGTTAGACCATTCCTTCTGGGTAAGGCTCTTGATGTAGAAAGTAAGCACGCGGGTTGTCTGGTTGGACTGGGCATTTCCCTTTAGGTCTTTTGCTTCCTTAATCTCTTTTAACGCGGCAGACACATCGTAGGCTTTTGAAAGCGGATTTGAATGTATTGCGGCGGCGGCACACTTCCACATCTGCTGGTTTTTGCAGTCGGCATCATTGGCCACTGAATTTGCAAAGTCGCAGAGTGCCTTGTCCGTAGAAGAAGGGCGCGCCACAGCCCTTTCCAAAAGATATGGCAGCAAGGGGGAATTTTTGTTGTCTTCCCATATAAAATACAATTGGTCATAAACCTCGTCACCAAAGGCCCCCATATACTCAAGGCTTTCAATGTCACCTATTTCCGCATAGATTTCTGCCGCTTTTTTTGCCTCAAGACCCGTGCGGTAAAGGATTCCTGCGTAAAGGCTTCTGCACATGTCATAAAGAGGCGATTCTTTAAGGCTTTCCATTTCCTTTTTATGAGTATTGATGTAATTGTTTGCGCCATCCAAATCCATGTGGTCAAAGTAAATCTTCATTGCAGTATAGGCATAGCGGTCTGCAAGCCTTTCACCGTCATACTCTTCTATTTTCTTTAGCAGCTTGGACTTTACCACGCCCCAGTTCTTGTATTCCTCTTTTGTGGGGTAATACCAGTCACCGTATTCCTGCATCTTTTTGGTGTCTACGCAGCCCTTGGCATAGTAATCGCATAGAATCTTAAAGTACTCGATGTCTTCTTTGTTCCCGCCCTGACGCAAAGCCTTTGCAATCGGGTTAACGCTGGTTTCTATTGCCTGGGAACCTTCCGCAATCAGCTTGTTAAGGTCGCTTTCCGTAGCACCAATCTCGTTATAGTTTGTCCAATATACGCTGGTATAGAAATTAACTTTATTGTTGCAGCTAGGGGTTACGTTGTAGAGGGACTTTAAGTCTACAGGAGTCATCCAATATGGGCCACATGCAAAGGAAAATGCCATGGCCGTTGCAAAAATAGCACTAGTTAAAAATCTTTTCATATTCACTTCCCCCAAGGTTCTTAAGGTTACGGCTGTTCAAATCAAATAGAATGTTGTTGCTGGCAAGGTCTTTATTCACCTGCTTTATCTCTTCCAAAACCTTTGAAATTTCTTCAAAATCAGCTTTTACGTAGCGGACTGTATCTCCTTCCGTAAGCGAGCAGTTTTTAAGATAGATTTCCTGCAGCACGGAAAAACTTCCGTCTCCCTTGTCCTTAAATGATTTTTTGTCACTGGTGTCCACATTGTAGGAAATGGCGGCAAATTCATTACCCTTAAAGCAGAGGTACCAGCTGAAGTTTGGAAAAGCAAGCCTGAGCGGCAGTTTGTAAGACGAAAGATTCTTAATATAAGGGCTTGCATCTTCATAGGAAAGAATTGAATTCTTGCAGTTGATGTCCCTAAAATTGCCGGTGTTATAAAGCATCAGAACCCCGCTGTCACAGGGCGGCTCTTCCATCCTTAGCTGGTGGAGGCGTACCGTAACAGAAAGCGCTACATTTTTTTCCGCAAGGAGTTTGCGCAATTCTTCAAGCATTTCATAATAGTCTTCGCGGTTTGTTTCCGTCCAGTCAAAGTCTATCTGAACTTCTTTTACCGGAATGTCATGGGTTTCGCACATCTGGAGCACGCGGTAGGAAAGAAGCTTTGGCAATTCAAATTTAAAATAGTATTTGCTGTTGCCATCCAGACAGCTTTCGCTTATGAACACAACCGGAACAATCTGCACGCCGCTTGGAAGCTCTTCCTCAAACTTGAGAGTTGCAATTGGTGACAGCCCGTATTCATCAATTTTGCCGCTGTTTGATTCAACAACATCAAAAAACTTGGCATAGATTTTTTTTACATTGTGTTTTTTTACGAAAGACTTTTCTTCCTGGTCTAGCTTTAAACTGCTCTTCCAAAAATACATGCTCCGCTCGTTAAGCGACTGGTCTTTTTTACAACCAGTAAAAAAAAGGCTGGCCGCACAAAGGCAGATGGTGGCAAGCACAACTGTTGGCATTATCTTTTTCATCATATTCTCCATTGCGTTATCTCTTATTTTTACTCACAGGTTATTTTGTATAGCTCTATGTTTGCATCCTGAAAATTGGAAAAGCAAAGCAGCGAACCGTCTGGGCTTACGTCAAGGCCTGTGGGCTGGTTTCCGCCGTAGAATGTTTTTACAATCGACATTGTGTCTGCGTCTATTATGTGAATCTTTCCGTTTGAAGGGCTGCGCTTTGTGTAGTCCTTTGGGTTGTTTGGGCCGCGGGTGGAAGCAAAGATAAAGGAATGTCCCCCGGAAGTGAACAAGTCTATGGTGTTGGGGTTGATGTAAATCTTTACCGATGACACAATCTTAAAGGCCGCAAGCTCCAGCTTGTAAACCTTGCAGTTGTACATGTCGCTAATAAAGGCATACTTTGAATCCTTAGAAAGAATCACGTGCCTCATGCATGCCTTGGGTATCTTTATTGAATCAATTCTTTTGAATGAATCAACTTCAAATTTTTCTATAACACCAGAATCAAAGGAAAGGCTCAGAAGATTTTTTCCTCCGTCCAAAAAGACCATGCCCCTTGGTGCAGCGCCAGTCTTTAGCTTGCCCAGAAGCTTTCCTGAATCATAGTCCAAAAGAGAAATGTCGTTGGAAATCCAGTTGGAAACAGCGACCATATTTTTTTCCGGACACCAGGCAATGAACTTTGACCAGTTGCCATGGGTGTAAACCGTCCTGCGGAATTCAAAGCCGGGGTATGAATACTCATAAATGTTTCCGGTAGTCATCTGCGAAACAAAAAAGGCATTCTTTGCAGGAATAAAAAGTCCTTCGGCAAAACCTTCTTTTTTTGCATTCGGGGGATTTATTCTTTTTACAACTTTTTTTTCTTCCACGCTAAAAATATCAAATCCGTTGTCTTCCAAAAGGGGCATGACAATAAATTTTCCGTCCGGAGAAAAAAGCACCTGCTTGGGCTGGCGGCCGCAAGGGTAAGTTCCTATTTTTTCTACAGAAATTTGGGATGTGGCTTTTGAAGGCGTTTTTTCTTGGCAAAAAAGTGCCTGTGCCAGCAAAAGGGTAAAACTAAAAATCAAAAAGAAAATGTTTTTACGCATGAATTAAGTATAATCAAATTTTGGATTTAGTCGAGTGGAGAAGTGATTTACCACTCACCTACTTTCTCGTCATCACTAAGAGGCGGGTTAGGAAGATTAGGCCACGGAAGCAGAGTTCTACTGCCATTGCTATCCAAATGCCGGTAAGACCCAAGTTGGATATTAGCAGGAAGGAAAGGCTTAGGCGGACAACCCACACGCTAAAGAGATTCATTATGCCGGGAACAAGAGTGTCTCCCATACCCCGCAAGGCACCGCTACAGACTATGGATGCCCCGTAAAGCGGTTCTGCAAAAAGCTCTGCCCTTAAAACCTTTGCAGAAAGAGCCTGCACTTCTTTTATTGGGGTAAGCAAAGAAAATACCGCTGGACAAATAAAGTACATTATTACGCCCATAACAGCCATCACAATCATTCCAAACAAAACTGTCATCCAGGAAAAGCTTCTGACCAAGTCCTTTCTTTTGCCGCCAGTAGCCTGCCCGGTTAAAGTGGTAGCAGCCTCCCCTATTCCGTAGCCAGGCATATAGCAAAGTGATTCCGCCGTTACCGCAAAGGAATTGGAAGCAAGTGCAACTGCCCCAAGTGGAGCTATTATTTTTGTTACGGCAACAAGTGCTCCGGTAAAGGCAACTTTTTCCACCGCAACAGGCATTGCAATTCTTACGGCACTTTTGCAAAGAGGCAGGTCAAAAACATTGCCGTCCTTAAAGCCCCTAAGATTCAGATAGTCAGACTTGTAAAGCGTAAAATAAAAAATAAGGACAGCCGTTACCAAAGCAGAAGCAGCAGAACCCAAAGCCGCTCCCTTTACGCCAAGATTCATTCCAAAAATAAAAAGTGCGTTAAAGACCACGTCCAGAATGCACATCAGCACATTCATAAAACCGGGAACCTTCATGTTACCGCTGCACTGAAGCATTCCGCTCATCAGGTAGACAAGCATGTAAAGCGGTGTTGAAAGGGCAAAAATCAAAAAGTAAAAGGATGCGTCACCACAAAGCTCTTTGGAAGCACCCAGCCAGAGTGGAAGCGGAAAACTTATTGCAAGGCCAAGCAATGCCAGTGCCAAAGAAAAAATAAGGCCTATAAAGATTGAACTGCACAAAATATGCTTGGCCAAATTCTTGTTTCCAGCCCCAACTGCGTGTGCCACTTGAACAGTGTAGCCTGTACACATTGCGCTTGTTAGGCCGCCCAGCACCCATGTGGAAGACGCAACAAGACCGATTGCCGCTGGAGCATTTGAACCAAGCCTGCCCACCATTGCGGCATCGATGTACTGCATTATTATAGAAGAAATTTGCGCAAAGATTCCCGGAAGGCTCAACTGCCAAACATAGCTTATCTTTTGCGCAAAAGTGAATTCCTTTTGTTGCTTTAAAAGGAGGGCAAGGTTAAAATTGGCCATAAGTGCTTGCGCTTTTTAAAATTGTGTCCAGTATGCCGTCCAAGTTTTTATGCGTTACGTTTGGATTTAAAAGCGTAAATTTTAGGAAAACGCGCTCATCGTAAACAGTCTGCCCAATAACAATTCCTTCGTCCTGCAAAAGATGGCGGCGGATTTTCTTGTTAAGTTCATCTTCCTCTTGCGGAGTAAAGCTTCCATCCTGTTTTTTTACCCTGAACACCACAGAGCTAATCTGAGGCTTGGGGCCGCTTTCAAAGCAAAATCCTGCCTTGCAAGATGATTTGTCGTTCAGTTTTTCGTAAGTGTAGGCCGCATTTTCCAAAAGCGTATTGATAATTGTCTCAAAACCGTCAGCTCCCCTTGTCCTAAAGGAAACCCACACTTTTAAAGCGTCGGCACGTCTTGTAGTCTGGAGCGACTTGTCCACAAGGTTTGTAAAGCCGTCTGCCTCGTCCTCTTCGCGGTTAAGATAGTCCGCATGGTATTCAAGAGGAGCAAAATCTGAAGGGTCTTTTAGCAGAATGCAGGAACAGCTTATTGGCAAAAGGAACATCTTGTGGAAGTCCACGGAAAGTGAATCGCAAAGTCCAAGATTTCCCATGCGCTCCTTGTATTTAGAAGAAAGAACCAAAGCGCTTCCGTAGCAGGCATCGGCATGGAGCCACATATTGTAGCGGTCCGTTATCTCCTTGATTTTTTCAACTTCATCGATTGAACCAAAGTCCGTTGTTCCGATTGTTGCAACTACGCAGAAAGGAAGATTTCCTTCGCTTACGTCTTTTTGAATCAACCTTTCAAGCTCGCCCAAATCCATCTTCTGATTCTTAGTAACAGGAACTTTTACTACGCTGTTATAGCCCAGCCCCAAAAGGTGGCAAGATTTTTCCATAGAAAAGTGGGAGACAGAGTTTGTGTAAAGCCTTAGCTTTGAATAGCTTTGGGGAAGCCCCAACTTCTGCACATCATGATTCAGGACGCTTTTGCAGTACCAGTCGCGGGCCAAAAGGATTCCGGTCAAATTTGACTGTGAACCGCCACTTGTAAAAGCTCCGTCTGCAAGGCCATAAAGAGAGGCAAGGAATTTTGTAACGGCTTCTTCAACTTCGGTTGCAACAGGCGACTGGTCCCAGCTGTCCATGCTCTGGTTAAAGGAAGAAATTATAAGTTCAGCGGCAAGGGATTCAAGAAGGGCTGCACTGTGCAGGTGGGCCATGTATTCCGTAGAAAAAGTGCGCAAAAAATTGGGCAACACGTCTTTCTTTAAGTCTGCCAGTACAGAATCAAAGCCACTTCCATGCCGGGGAAGAATCTCGTAGGACGAAATTATTTTGTTCAATGCCCTGGGTTCTGGACCAGCATAGGCCTTTCCATCCTTTATGGAAGCGATAATTGCATCAGCTGTCTTTAAAACAGTCTCCCTGTATAAATCCAAATCCGAAGATTCTGGGGAAAGCAAACATCCCATGAGTTCCTCCGCACAAAGAGTAATGCTAGCCTTGAATTAGTTTTTCTTTACCTGGGCATCAATTTTCTTAACAGCCGCACTAAAAATAGAAATCATCTTGTTTATATCTTCGTCGCTTACGTTAAGGGCACAGAGGCAACGCATTACGGCACCATTCCTGCCGCCTTTTTCCATAATAAGGCGGTTTGCAAAGCATTCCCTCTGAACCTGGGCACAAATTTCCCCGGATGCAGGAAGAGCACCAAGGCTATCCTTTTTACCGTGGGGATCAACAATTTCTATGCCAAGCATAAGGCCTTTGCCACGAACATCACCAATAATGCTAACCTGCTGCTTTAATTCTTCCAGTTTAGAAAAGAGATAGTCACCCTTGCGCTTTACGTCTGCAAGGAATTCGGTCTTGCTGATTCTGTTAAGGGTAACGGTTCCTGCCTTCATTGCAAGCTGGTTGCCGCGGAAAGTTCCAGCGTGTGCTCCCGGCTGCCATTTGTCCAAGTCTCTGTTATAAACAACAAGGGAAAGTGGCTGACTTCCGCCAATAGCCTTGCTTATAAGAATAACATCGGGAACAATGTCTGCCCATTCAAAAGCAAAAAGTTTTCCGCTTCTTCCCATACCGCACTGAATTTCATCTGCAATCATGGGAATGCCAAGCTCTTTTGTTACACGGCGCACGGTCTGCAAAAATTCAACAGGTGCCGGAATTACGCCACCCTCACCCTGAATTGGCTCTATGATTACGGCTGCAGGAAGAGGAACTCCGCTTTCGGGGTCTTTAAGCAAGCGCTCAAAATAAGCACATGCAGCCTTTGTACCGGCATCTCCACCCAAGCCAAAAGGACACCTGTATGAATATGGATAGGGGAAGAACTGAACTCCGCCCATAAGGTTCTGAATCTTGCCCTTTGCACCAAGGTTTCCTGTTACAGACAAAGCACCGTGACCCATGCCGTGGTAGCCGCCGCTAAAAGCAGCAATTGTACCGCGTCCGGTTGCAGTTTTGCAAAGCTTTATTGCGGCATCAACTGCATCGCTTCCAGCCGGGCTGCAAAACTGAATCTTTGCATTGTTCTTAAGATTACCTGGCAAAAGATTCTGAAGAGTCTCTACGAATTTATCTTTTGTTGGAGTTGTCAAGTCAAGGGTGTGAAGCGGCGCATTTGAGGTTATAAGCTCAACCATGGCAGCATTCACTTCTGCATCATTGTGCCCTAAAGCAAGGGTACCCGCACCGCACAAAAAATCAAGGTAGCGGTTGCCTTCCACATCTTCAACCCAAGAGCCCTGCGCTTTGGCAAGAGCGAATGGAAACTTGCGCGGATAAGAACGCGCATTTGACTCCGTTTCTTCCTGACGGCTAATGTAAAAGGAATTTTGCATCGGCTTTACCCTATCCTTGTACAAATATGGTATTTCTAAAGTAAGTTAGTTTAGTTTATATTTCCAATATATGCAATAGTTATAGAAAAAATATTTTTCTGGACGGCAGTTTTATCTTTTGCAATCATCTTTTTCAAGAACAGGCATTCATCGTGGAACGGCTTTCCAGGGTTCTTTTGTAAACAAGCAGCGCCATGGAGGGCGCGTCAGTTGTTTGCGGTAAAGATTTTACAAGTTTTCATAGAAAACTTGTGCGGTAAAAATTGCAAGGATGCGATTTTTACCGCAGGGCCCTTCCAATCCGGCCTCAGGCCTTTAGCAACAAATCTTTTACTACTTCCGATGCAATCAACAAACCGGCAGTTGCAGGAACAAACGCATTGCTTCCCGGAGCCCTTTTTGCACCTGCCACCATCATCTGCTGCAATTCATCTTCGGTATACTGTGGCTGAATGGGTTTTTCCTTTGAATAAACAACCTTAAGCTTTTCAACGCCACGTTCTTTTAGCTCACGGCGCATCACCCTTGCCAAAGGACAAACGCTGGTCTGGTAAATGTCCGCCACTTCAAAAAGAGCAGGATTCATCTTGTTGCCGGCACCCATGCTGCAAATTACGGGCACCCCCGCTTGCTTTGCCTGCATTACAATCTGAATCTTTCCGCTAACGGTGTCTATGCAGTCCACAACATAATCGTAGCTTAAAAAATCAAACTGGGAGGAAGTTTCGCTTGTAAAAAAGCAGCGGATGGCATTTATCTTGCATTCTGGGTTTATATCCAAAAAGCGCTCCTTGGCAACATTCACCTTGTATTTCCCAATCGTGCTGTGAAGGGCTATAATCTGCCTGTTCAAGTTGCTAATGCTAACGGTGTCATTGTCTATCAAGTCAATTGCACCTATGGCGCTGCGGACCAGGGCTTCTGCTACGTAGCCGCCAACGCCGCCAACACCAAAGACGGCAACCCTGGACTTGCCAAGCTTTTCCAAGCCTTCTTTTCCTATAGTCATCTGCAATCTTGAGAATTCATTCATGGTAAAAAAGTATTATGCATTGTTTATAAAATTGCAAGAAGTAAACAAGTTCATTATAATCCCATCCATGAACAAGAATACTGCAAAAGCAAAAGTAAAGCTAATTGCCTTGGATTTGGACGACACCCTCTTGAACAGAAAAAAAGAAGTCTCCAAAAAGAATTTGCGTATTATAGGAAAGGCTATCAAGCGGGGAATAGAATTTGTACCGGTAACAGGCCGCCCCTTTTACGGAATTCCAAAGGATGTATTTTTGGCGCTAAAGCCCCGCTTTGTCGTAAGCATGAACGGAGCCGTAGTAAGCGACTGTAACGGCAGAGATTTGCCTGAATGCAAAAGTCAGGTTACGCTAAGCAGGGAAGACGTAGATTTTGTGATGGAACTTTCCAAGCGCACCCAAACACCAGTTGAATTCTTTACGGAAAAATATGCCTACGAAAATTCCCAAGTCTACAAACAGAGGCTTCTAAAGTTCAAGGGCACGGCTCTGGAAAACTACATCTCCTCAACACGCATGGAAGTAGAAGACATTCATGAATTTGCAAAGACCAACAATGCCCAGGAAATAGCACTTATTGCAAATGACGATGAGGCAAGGGAAAAAATCACAGAAGAACTAAAGCCCCGGAATCTAAAGGTTATTCCCTACGGAAACTACATAGAGGTTACTGCAATAGAAGCAGACAAAGGCAAGGGGCTTTTAAAGATTGCAAAAATCATCGGGCTAAAGAATGAAGAAATCATGGTAATTGGAGACAGTGGCAACGACATTCCCATGCTAACTGTTCCGGGATTTACTTCTGTTGCCATGGAAAATGCCTGCGAGGAAGCAAAAAAGGCCGCCCACTTTGTAACAAAAGACTGCGACAAAAGCGGAGTGGCCTATGCTATAAAAAAACTTGCACTAAACTTTTTCTAAAAACCGAACCTTGCTCTGTATGGAACGGAATTCTTAAAGGCATTGGTGCGCAAAATTACATTGATAAGCCTTTCCGCACATGAGCGCAAGTCGTCATCGGTAAGCTTTCCTTCCGCCAATGCAGCCGCCATGCTTTCCTCATCAGAACGGGCACCCGGCATTATCAAATCGTTGCCAACTTTTGGACACATCCAGGCTTCACTGCCACCATAGGAATCCGTCGTAGTCCAGTCGGTCATTATCATGCCTTTGTAGCCCCATTCATTGCGGGCAACCTGTGTGCAAAGATCATAGTTGTTTGCAGAATGAACTCCGTTAACAAGATTGTAAGAAGTCATCAATCCCATTGGCTGAGACTTCTTTATTGCAATTTCAAAGCCACGCAAATAAATTTCGCGCAATGCACGCTCGCTCAAGACTGAATCTGAACCCTTGCGGTTGTCTTCCAGGTTGTTGCATGCAAAGTGCTTGATTGTAGTGCCTGTTCCGTTTCCGCGCTGAACCCCATCCGTCATTGCAGATGCACAAATTCCGCTTACAAGGGGGTCTTCGGAGAAATACTCAAAGTTGCGTCCACAGAGGGGGTTACGCTGTATGTTCATTCCGGGAGCAAGCCACCATGAAACATGGAATTCTTCCATTTCTACGGCAACAGCTTTTCCCACATTTGCAATCAGGTCTTTGTCCCATGTCTGCGCAAGAAGAGAGCCGATTGGGAATGCCGTGCAGAACTGCCAGTAAACGTCCACATTCTGCCTGTGGTGGTCCATGGCAAAAAAGCCCTGAGCCATTGACTGGGTAAGGCCGTCAAAATATGGCTTTCCAGTCGCCCTGTCCACCTCGTACTTCTGAACAACACGCACACCCGCAGGACCGTCAGCCATTATTACAGGAGGAATTCCCAAATCCATCAATTCATCGGTCGTCTCGCCTGCTGTACCGGGGACACGTTTTCCAGCATCGCCTACAGTAGCCCCCTTTGCCTTGTTAAAGACACCGTGCACAAAGGTAATAAGCTGTTCACGATTTAGAGTAGCCGCCATCTTCTTTGCAAGCGCATCTTTCTCATCTTCTGCATAAGGCTTCTTTTCTTCTACGCTGGGCACAAATTCCACAGGTGTTAGGCCAAGTTCCTTAGCTTTTGCCTGCCATGCCTCTTCCGCCTTTTTTAGAGAATCTTTATTGGGTTCAAGAGATTTTAGTTCTTCCTTTAGCGGGCAAACATGGTTTACTTTTTCCACCACAAAGTCATTTTCAACTTTTAGGACAGCACACAACTTTGCATCCGCACTGCTGTTTCCACAGGACAAGGCATAGAGACCTTTTTCCAGAATCCATTCGCCCTTCTGCTCGTCAAAAGAAGCAATATCCTTTGTTTCAAAGCAAAGTTCAACTTCCACGCTTTCACCAGGTTTTAAAAGCCCTGTCTTAGCAAAGGCAACCAGCCTTTTTTCTTCCTTTATAAGTGCTGTCTGTGGACAAGAAGCGTAAAGTTGGACAACTTCTTTTCCTGCAAATTTTGAACCTGTGTTTGTAACGGAAAATTTTACGCGGACATTTTTACCGGATTCAACAGAAAGGAATTTAATAGAAAAATCCGTATAGGAAAGTCCAAAGCCAAACGGGTAGTCAACATCAATGCCAAATGCGTCAAAATATCTGTAGCCAACAAAAATTCCTTCATTATAGTATTCCTTCTGAAGGTTTCCGTTTTTATAGCTAAAATTTGCGGCACCGGGAAAATCAGAGTATTTCTTTGCCCAGGTTGCAGTAAGCTTTCCGCTGGGGGTAACTTTTCCGGTAAGAAGGTCTGCAACGGCATTGCCACCCTCCATGCCAGGCTGCTTTACGTCCACAATGGCAGAAAGGTTCGGCAGGGAATGAATAAAACCCATGTCTATCTGGGCACCGGTATTTATAAGGACGACGAGCTTTTTTGCAAGGGAGGAAAGTGTCTTTAGTTCAAGCTCTTCAGAATCGCTAAGATAGTAGTCGCCTTTTTCTTCCTTACGGTCGCTTCCCTCACCGGCAATCCTGCTTACGACATAAATTGCAACGTCTGCCTTTCCAAGGTCCTGCTTTGTAATTGCCCTGCCCTTTGGAGCCCTAAAAGGATTTTCTGCATGGGCAACAAAGAAATCCACAGATTCCGTATTTCCGTGGCACCTTTCGATTATGCGGTCCTTCCATTCAAGGCGGGCTTTTTGGTATGAATCATCACATTCCTTTAGCCAGTCCTCATTTTCTATTTTAAGACCGGCATTGCGCAAACCTTCAAGTATGGTTACACATTCGCGCTCATTCACTTCGCCGGAACCAGTTCCACCTTTTATTGTGTGATTGGCTCCGCTGCCAAATATTGCTATGCTTTCATCTTTTGAAAGTGGCAGAACACCGTCATTCTGCAAAAGAACCATTCCTTCTGCGGCAGACTCGCGGGCAATCTTGCGGTTTACAGCCTCACGCGCTACAGGTGCAGTGCTCTTGCTTCCTGTCCTTTCAAATGAATTAAATTCCATAAAAAATCTCCTCTTGTTTATCTTGCAACAATCTTAGTAACAGACTTAGTAACAAACGACAGCCCAGTTCTTAAAGAAAATGCCTACATGCCCTTCATTCCACATGGGAAGAAATTCTTCTGCTGAATAATAGCGGTTACCTTCATATTCGGGATGGTCAACTTTTGTCATCTCGGAATTTTCACCCCGGCGCTCCTGCATAGAGTCATAGAACATAAAGCCGTGGGAATCATAGCCAAGCAAGGTTATAAAATGAAGTATATTATGCTGCTTTACCAAAAGAACAACAGGCGTATTGTTGTCTGCCATATTCTTTAGCCAGTTGATTTTTTCCTCGTTGGAATAACGGGACATTGCATATTCCTTGGTTTCCACATCATAATTATGCAAAAGGTTCACTAGCCCCTGTGGGAAAGTCAAATTCTTTTCCATCCTCCAGTTTATTTCCGAAGCAAGCTTTTCAGGATCAATAATATTTTTTCTTAGGATAGAAATAACGGCCATTGCTGAATAGGGGGCGCAATTGTTGTATGTCTGCCGCAAGAACTGGCTGCGGTTCATGGGAATAGATTTGTAAATGCCTTTGTTCTCTGAAACATCGGCCCTAAAAGAGGGAATTGCCCTTCCCATATAAATAAGTGTTGCCATACAGACAAGAATAAAAAACAATACAGGCAGAATTCTCTTCAAATTATACTCCAAGTAGAAGTATAGCGAATTTTACTTTATTTGTCTTGAAATTTCCTATGTTTAGGCATTAAAATATAGACAGTCTTAAAAAACCGTAAAAACAGGAGTTTATTTTATGAAAAAATCTGTATTTTTCTGCGGAGCTTTGGCTGCAATTCTTTCGGTCATAACATTTTCCTGCGAATCGCTTTCGGGAATTTTAGCTACACCCTCTCTTTCCATGAAGGGAGTAGGAATCAAATCCCTGGATTTGGAAGGAATTACATTCAATGTTGACTATTCAATCACAAACCCATATCCGGTTGCATTCACAATCGACAAACTGGAAGGAAACCTGCTTCAGGACAGTTCAACCTATGCAAAAATTGTTACGGACAAAGGCATAAGCGTTGCCGCAATGGGGTCAAAGACAAACAGCGTTAACTTTAAGATTCCATACGACAAAATCATCAGCATGGCAAAGGGCGCATCTTCTTCAAGCAGCAAAAAGGCCCTTCCATTCACATTCGACGGCAATGTATCCCTTAACCTTAGCGAGGCCCTTGGTGCAGGACAGAACCTTACCCTTCCCTTCAGCAAGAGCTTTGAAGTGCCTGTAATTAAGCCCAGCCTCTCCGTTTCAAACCCAAAGATTCAGCTGCCCACGCTTGGCGACCTAAAGAGCTCCCTGGTAAACGGTGGAATGAACCCTGTTAAGGCAGCAACAGTAGCCGCATCAATTTTGGCAGGACGCAGCCTTAGCTCAGACACATTTGACGGAGTTGACCTTAACCTTGACCTTAACTTTGACCTTAACGTTGCAAACGCAGGAAGCGCCGCCTGGAACTTCCTCATCAACTCTTGCTCACTGCAGGACACTGCTGGAAAAACACTCGCAAATGTTTCACCTGTAGGCGGAAATTCTATCAGCACATCATCAGGAAAAATCCCGATGAAGGTTTCTCTCAACACGCTAAAGTCCGGCAACTTTATAGTCCAGCTCTTGAACAAAAAGGGCTCAAACCCAACATTCGTACTTGATTCAGGCCTTTCCTTCCCGGAGACATCATACGCTCCAAACCTGCCATTAAAGTACAAAAAAGAAATTTCACTATCTTCCGTAAACATCACGCGCTAGTCTTACAAGGCTAGTCTAAGCAAGCTGTCTATGGAAAACAAATTTCTTGCCATCTGCAAAGAGGACTTGGAAAAGCGCGGCATAAAAGAGGTTGACTTTGTTTTTGTAAGCGGAGACGCTTATGTAGACCACGCATCTTTTGCCGCCGCCCTGCTCTGCCGGCTACTAGAAGCAAACGGATACACGGTAGGGCTCCTTGCCCAGCCCGACTTTACAAGCGCAGAAAGCTTTAAGGAATTTGGCCGCCCCCGCCTTGCCTTTCTTGTAAGCGCGGGTGCCATGGACAGCATGGTAAGCAACTACACCGCAAACAACAAGCCCCGCTCCGAAGATGCCTATTCCCACGGAGGAATTGCAGGCAGAAGGCCGGACAGGGCAATCATCAAGTACACTGCAAAAATCCGCGAAGCCTACAAGGGCGTTGCTGTGCTAATCGGCGGAATAGAAGCCTCGCTTAGAAGATTCAGTCACTACGACTACTGGTCAAACACAATAAAGCGCTCAATCCTTCTTGACTCCAAGGCAGACCTGCTCATGTACGGCATGGGTGAACACGCGATACTTGAAATAGCGGCAAAGCTAAGGGAAGGAATTCCTGTAAGACAAATCCGCGGAATAAGGGGAACCTGCTGGTACACAGGAAAAACAGAAGAACTGCCGCAATACATCCCCGCACTGCAAGCACCAGATGCCACCCCGGCAACAGAAACAGAAACTTCCGCAAGCAACAACCCCGCTTCCCAAAAAAAGCCGGCCCTAATGCTTCCCCCATACGCAGAAATCTGCAAAGACACAGCAGAATGCAAAGACCTGTTTGCAAGGTCCTATCTTGTGCAGGAAGAAAACACGGATGCAATAAACGCCCACACGCTTATAGAAGCAGCGGAAAGCCGCTATGTAGTACAAGAGCCACCTGCCCTTCCGCTAACAACAAAAGAATTTGACGCAATCTACGAGCTTCCCTTTACAAGAAGATGGCACCCAATCTACGACAAGCCTGCGGAAAACGGAAAGAGTGGCATACCGGCACTGGAAGAGGTAAAATTCAGCCTTACAAGTTGCAGGGGATGCTTTGGAGCTTGCAGTTTTTGCGCAATAACTTTTCATCAGGGAAGAAGAATCCAGTCAAGGAGCCACCAGAGCCTTTTAAAAGAAGCTTCATTGATGACACAAGACCCGGACTTTAAGGGCTACATACACGACGTGGGTGGCCCAACCGCAAACTTCCGCCACGATGCCTGCCAACTTCAAGCCAAAAGAGGAGCCTGCCCCAAACGAGATTGCTTAGGAACGAACCCCTGCCCCAACGTAAAAGTTGACCACACGGACTATGTGGAACTTCTACGAAAGCTAAAGTCCCTGCCAAATGTAAAGAAAGTATTCATCCGCTCAGGAATCCGCTTTGACTACCTGATGATGGACAAAGACAAAACCTTCCTCTACGAACTTTGCAAAGACCACATCTCAGGCCAGCTAAAAGTTGCCCCGGAACACGTAAGCGACTCTGTCCTTGCACTAATGAGAAAAAGCTGCCATTCGCTATATGAAGAATTCAGTTCAGAATATGCGCGCGTAAACAAGGAACTTGGAAAAAAGCAGTACCTTGTTCCCTACTATATATGTTCACATCCGGGAGCAGGACTTAACGAGGCCATAGAAGTTGCACTCTATCTTAAAAAGACAGGCTTTGTCCCCGACCAAGTGCAGGATTTCTACCCAACGCCGGGAAGCCTTTCCACATGTATGTACTGGACGGGACTGAATCCCCACAAAAAGAATGCCGACGGTTCCCTGCAAAAAGTCTACGTCGCACGCGGTGCACGAGAGCGCAAACTGCAAAGGGCTCTCTTGCAGTTCAACAAAAGGGAAAACAAAGGCCTTGTAATAGAAGCCCTCAAGACCGCAGGCAGAATGGACTTACTTCGCACATTCTATCCCCACGGATAAGCCGCCTCGGCTAAAACTTCCACAGACAAAAGTCACCGTGCCCCCTAAAGGCCACGGCAACAAATTGCACTTAAACCGAAGCCCTGTCTATAGCAGAAAGTTCCGCCGCAGAAAACTTTGTGTTCCTAAGAGCCGCAATGTTATCCAAAATCTGAGAAGTCTTTGAAGCCCCAATTATAACGCTTGTAACATCACCGTCCTTCAAGAGCCAGGCAAGCGCCATCTGGGCAAGCGACTGCCCCCTCTTTTGCGCAATGTCGTTCAGCCTCTTTATCTGAAGAAGCTTCTCTTTGGTAAGGTTTGACTCCTTTAAAAAGCGTCCGTCCGTCTTTATGCGGGAATCTTCCGGAATGCCGTTAATGTAGCGGTCAGTCAAAAGTCCCTGGGCAAGCGGACTAAAGCAGATAATTCCCTTGCCAAGCTTAGCCGCCGTCTTTTTAAGGCCGTTCTTTTCAATCTCGCGGTCAAAAATATTGTAGCGGTTCTGGTTAATCACAAAGGGAACCTTTAGTTCATCCAAAATTGCAGCCGCCTTTTTTAGAGTTGCACCGTCATAATTTGAAAGCCCGGCATACAAGGCCTTTCCGCTACTAACAGCCTGGGCAAGAGCACCCATGGTTTCTTCAAGCGGAGTATCCTTATCCATGCGGTGGTGGTAAAAAATATCAACGTAATCCAGATTCATGCGCTTTAGGCTCTGGTCAAGACTTGCAAGCAGGTACTTGCGGCTTCCGAAGTCCCCGTAAGGTCCCGGCCACATCGTATAGCCTGCCTTTGTGCTTATAATCATCTCGTCGCGGTAGTGCAGCAGCTCCTCGTGCAGAATCTTTCCAAAATTGCTTTCTGCCGCCCCGCCAACAGGACCGTAATTGTTTGCAAGGTCAAAGTGGGTTATACCGTTGTCAAAAGCAGTAAAAATCATCTGCTTCATGTTCGCATAAGTTGAATTGTCCCCAAAATTGTGCCAAAGTCCAAGAGAAACCTCAGGCAGCTTTAATCCGCTCTCCCCACATTTTCTGTAAACCATAGTGTCATAGCGTTCATCCTTCGCCAAATACATAAACTTTCCTCACTTTAAAAATATTCCACCCTCAATTCTGAATTAACAATAGCCATAAGTCAAGTTTTTTTTCTTTAAATAATGCGGCACTTGCCTTTTAAATCCAGCTAAATCATCCGCTACCCAACAGGCCCAGTGGGTGGCGATTGCGGGGGTTCCGGCCCGTATCTGCAAACAAATAGCGCCATGGAGGGCGCGTCAATATGTTGACAATCAAAACAGGTGAGTTTTCCATCGGAAAACTCATGGTTAAAAATTGCATGGATGCAATTTTTAACCAACCGCCCCTCCAGTGCCTGCCGCGCTTTTGTCTGCTGCATCCTCAAAGCCCAATTCCTATCGCTACCATAGCAGTCCCTTTTAGAACAGAACAATAGGATACTTCTGCCCGCACTATAAATGACGAGAAAGAAAAGCGGTTGCCAGCGCAGACTTTCCACGCAAAACCGATGTTCTCCAAAGAAAAAGTGTCTGTCCATTTTACTCCGGCAAAAGTCCCCACATAGGGCTGAAGAATAGAATTCACGCAGTAGCCCACATCAAGACCGGTAAGCAAAGCCTGTTCCTTATGTTCACCCTCTCCGTCCGTAATGTAATCTGCGGCAAAAATCAGGAAAAAGCCGTCCTCGTAAAAAGGCGTTTCAAAGGCAAGCTCAACTCCGTATTTCTGAAAATTCAGCAAGCAAGAATCGGAAGAATCTTCTAAGGTCAAGTTCCTCATATAGCCAAGGGAAAAATATCCGCTGCCAGCATTCTCACCGGAGTCTCCGGCAGAAGAAGCACTACTGTAATAAGAAGCACCAGAATTTCCAGAACGGCCACTATGTTCTGCCATGGCAAAGCCCCTTGGTTCAGAAAGCCAATAGTCAGTCTCATTGTAATAGCTGTACGCAGCATTACTATACTTGCCCTTAGGCCAGTTTTCCGCCATAAGATAATGCTGCGGGGAATATGCCTGTGGCTCCACATCAACATAGCAGGAATTATCATCCAATATATTTACAAAAAGATGCCCCGTATCATTCGGAGGAGTGTTCCGCACAAGAATGCAGCGGTATGCCTCCGCCGGAAACTTTCTGTCCCAGGTTATCTTAAATACACATGAATAGTCGCGGCAGTTAACCGTTCCGTCAAGATTGTAGTCATAGACATTCGCCTGAGCCTCTTTTACCGTTGCAACAATCATCCGGTGTATGCGCGGAGAAATCTGGGAATAGTCTTTCTGGGCAAAAGCCTTTGTAAAAAACAAAACCAACACAGACAAAACAGCAAATTCCTTTCTCATAGTAGAATCCTCCTTATCTTTGCAAGCTTGACTACATCTTACTTCAAGCCTATTCCCAAGTCACGGGAATGATTATAAATTGCACATTTTTTATAGATGCGCTATGATGTTTTCCATGGAAGATTACAAGAAAGAATTCATTGATTTTATGGTTGAATGCAATGCGCTCAAATTTGGTTCATTTACGCTAAAAAGCGGGCGCAAATCCCCCTTCTTTATGAATGCAGGTGCCTACGTAACAGGCAGCCAGCTTAGCAAGCTTGGTGAATTTTATGCCAAGGCAATCCACTCAAACTTTGGTGACGACTTTGACGTATTGTTTGGCCCCGCCTACAAGGGAATTCCCCTGGCGGTAACAACGGCAATCGCATACTCAAAGCTATACGGCAAGGAAGTGCGCTACTGTTCAAACCGCAAGGAAGAAAAAGACCACGGTGCAGACAAGGGTTCCCTATTGGGCAGTCCAATCAAAGACGGGGAGAGGGTTGTAATCATAGAAGACGTAACCACATCCGGCAAATCTATAGAAGAAACCTACCCAATCGTAATGGCACAGGGAAATGTTAAAATCATCGGGGAAATGGTAAGCCTTAACCGCATGGAAAAAGCCCTGGACACAGACAAATCCGCCTTGGACACAATTACGGCAAAATACGGCTTTCCGGCACGCGCAATAGTTTCCATGCAGGAAGTGGTTGAATACCTTCACACACCGGGTGGTCTCATAACCGATTCCATAAAGGCAGAAATAGATTCCTACTACAAGGAATGGGGAGCAAAATAAGCATCCTTACAGCAGGCAGGAATTCCAATGGACAGGGCTACTTTAGAGCAAAGGCACGCAAACATGGCCGCCATACGCAGCACAAACACCGCTCCAGAAAGGGCCGTGCGCTCTGCCCTCTTCAAATTGGGATTCCGCTTTAGAAAAAACGATGCCCGGCTTGCAGGAAAACCGGACATTGTTCTGCCACATTACCACGCAATAATATTTGTAAACGGCTGCTTTTGGCACGGACACGTCCCCTTTGCAGTGGAAAAGCTTTTGAGCCTAAAAAATCCTTCGCAAAAGAAAAAAGTTTATTCTGCAAAGGCCTGCCCAAAATACCACATCCCCAAGACCAACAGCGAATTTTGGGTCAACAAAATAAAGCGCAACCGAGAGCGGGACGCAAAAGAAATCCAAGAACTTATAGAAGAAGGCTGGCGGGTTTGCCTTGTATGGGAATGTTCCATAACAGGCAAAAAGAGGGCAGAAAAAATCCGCAATGTAAGCGAAAAAATTTCCCTGTGGCTGGAAGAAGAATTTGACAGAACCTTCACAGAATTTTAATATGATAGGCAGAATATGAAAAACAATCAAAAAGAACAAAAGCGGGACAAAAAGATAGTAGCAGTCTCCATAATCAGCATTGCGGCAAACGTTGTGCTAGCATCCTTTAAGGCAGCAGCGGGCCTAGTTGCCGGCTCAATTTCCATAATACTCGATGCGGTAAACAATTTATCCGACGCACTTTCTTCTATAATAACCATCATCGGGACAAAACTTTCTCTTAAACCGGCAGACAAAAAACACCCCTTTGGCTACGGCCGCATAGAATATCTTTCTGCTTCAATAATAGCGGCAATTGTTTTGTACGCAGGATTCACTTCGCTAAAAGAATCAATCGTAAAAATAATTCATCCGCAAAAAGCAGAATACTCTACCGTAACCATAGCAATCGTTGCCACAGCGGTATTTGTAAAATTCATCCTTGGAGCCTGGGTAAAAAAGCAGGGAAAAGACACAGACAGTAAATCGCTCATTGCATCCGGTGAAGACGCAAGAAACGACGCCTTCCTTTCTGCAGGAGTTTTGGCGGGCGCGCTAATTGCAAAGTTTACGGGCTTTTCGCTTGAAGCATACATTGGCTGCATAATTTCGCTCTTCATTTTAAAAAGCGGAATAGAAATGCTAAAGGACACCCTGGACGACATTCTTGGCAGCCGCATTTCCAAGGAGCTTTCTAGGAACGTCAAAAAAAATATCGCAGCTTTTCCAAATGTCCTTGGAGCCTACGACCTAAGCCTTAACTCTTACGGCCCGGACAGGATGATTGGCTCTGTTCACATAGAAGTGCCGGAAAACATGACCGCAAAAGAAATAGACGACCTTTCCATAAAAATTACAAACGCCATCTACAAAGAAAACAAGGTGGCACTTTCCGCAATAGGAATCTACTCGCACAACAGCGACACTTCGGAAGCCGCAAAGTACCTTGAGGGCATAAAGGAAATTACGGACCAATACAAAGACGTAATGCAAATCCACGGCTTTTATCTTAGCAAAGAAGACAAGCTCATAAAGTTTGACATAATCATTTCTTTTGATGCAAAAGACCGCGAAGAGCAGTTCAAAGAAATCCACAAAAAAATCTGCCAAAAATACCCGGACTTTAAAATCCACATGAACCTGGATGCAGATTTGTCCGACTAGCAGAATTTTTCCCTTGACAACAAAGGGAATTTCAGATAATATTTAATTATGCATTTTTGGAAATCGTTTTTTTTATGATTTCCGCCTCCTTTAGCCTGTATCTGTCCGTTGGATGGTACAGGCAATTTTTTTGCCCGCAGAAGTTGGCAGAATTTTTGCATATAAAAGCCTAGCCCCGATTGGAAGGGCCCGCCGAAGGCGGGTTGCGGAACAGAGTGAAGCAATGGAGGGGTTGGGGCCCCGGAACCCTGGAAAGCGGGTAATAATTGGCACTTGCGCTTTGCATTGGAGGCAGGAGGTAAAAAAGGCATGCGCTCCAAAAAAGAAAGAGGTCAAAGATGGATTTTTTACCGGAAGGAATTGCAGACAAGAAACAGATGCTGGCACTGGCAGACAAGTACGAAAACGCGGATTTTATAAAAAATGACCCTTCCCAGTTTATGCACCGCTTTTCTGCCACAGAAGACATAGAACTTGTTGCCTTTCTTGCGGCAAACCTTGCTTTTGGAAGACGCGACCAAATAATAAGCCATGTCCAGATGATTTTAGACAAAGCGGGCTCTTGGCCTGCAAAATGGGTTCTTGACGGCGGCTACAAAACGTTTTTTTTGGAATCAGACAAATCTTTTTACAGGATGTTTTCTTTTAGAACCATGCGCATTTTCTTTGACGTGCTTTCCTCCATTTTGAAACAATCTTCGAGCCTGGGTGATTTTTTTCATGCTGAATTTCTGAAAGCCTGCAAAGATGCGGATTCTTTTTCAAGAAAAACTGCAAGGGCCAATTCCGGCTGCCCGCTTCTTTCTAAAGTGATTGCATCTTTTTTTCCAAAGGAATGTTCTATTATTCCCCACGGAGAGTCTTCCGCAGACAAGAGGCTTCAAATGTTCCTGCGCTGGATGGTAAGGGATTCTTCCCCGGTAGACATGGGGCTTTGGAAGTGGTACAAAAAGACGGATCTTTTAATTCCCCTGGACACACATGTTATGCAGGAAGCAACAAGGCTTGGCTTTTTACCGCCGGCTTCTTCCGGAAAGTGCCGTGCTGCCTCACTAAAAACCGCAGTTGAGCTTACGGACAAAATGAGGCAATACTTTCCAGAAGACCCTGTCCGCGCAGACTTTGCCCTCTTTGGACTTGGAGTAGACAAAGCCTAGCGGGGCTGCGCAAGAAAATATTCCTTCTAGTTATCCAGAATTTTTACAAAGGGCGTGTCGTGCAAAATAAGGTAGCGGCTTGCATAAAGGGCAAAAAAGTCGTCGTCTGTAAGGGTGTAGCTCTTTATGTTGCGCTGGGTTGTGTCGGCTTCGGTAACTTTTCCCGCTTTGGAAACAATTTTTGTGTTGTATTCGCGCCAGCCGTTTTTTGCATTGCCGCGTGGGTAGACTGGAAGGCTCATGTCGTCATCCCAGCCAAATTCGGGGTTGTAGTATTCGCTAACAAAGCAGTTCAATAGGGCAACGCTGTCCCACCACTTGAAAGAGGTTGGCTTTCCGTGGCCTTCCGTGCGGTAAATGTAGATGTTGTTCTTTTTGCGCTTTTCTCCGGTAAAGCGGCAGTCGGAGAAAACAAAGCCTGGTTTGTTTGCCATGGCGGTGCTCTTTACAGCGTAGCCGTCAAAGTCCCCGCGGTTGTCCTTTCTTATGCAAATTTCGCAACCTTCAAAGAAAACAGTGTCCGCATCACCGTAAATAAAATCCGTGTCGCCGGTAATGTAGCTGTCCTTGAACCAGGCATAGCCTTTTGCGCAAAGGGTGTTCTGCCTACCTTCCAAGCGGAGGCCTTCAGCAAACAAAGTTCCTGTAGCATTGTCCCAGACCAGGGCTTCCGCTGCATCGGGAAGAATGTTTCCTTCCATAATGGACTTGTTGTGCGTGTTGATTATGGAAAAATTCTTTAGTGTAACGTTTGTTGCAAGTGCGCCCAAATAAAAGACGGCACGGTTTTCCAGCCCCTTGTGAAAAGCTTCGCAGTTGTCTGCCTGAATTATACAGTCTGTGCTTTTTGTTCCAGGCACGCTCTCCAAGATAAGCGGGTTGGGCATATTATAGCGGACAGTCTCTTTGTAAATCCCCGGTTCTAGTGTCAGGTGGATTGGAGTATCTTTGGGTACGGCTCCGGTCATAATCATTTCCTTTATTTTCTTAAGGGAAGAAGTTATGGCCACTGCCGAATTAGGGTTTACTGTAAGCTCTAGCATAATGCGTATATTATACTTAATTTAAAGGAATTAATCAAATTTTACTCAAAGCATGTCGATTATGGAAGCGTACCTATTACGCCTTTTACAAACCAGTCCATGTTCCAGATGTCGTCATCATTCATCCTGAATCCGTCGGCAACTTTTAGCTCTCCAGACTGCTTGTAGATGGGGCCCTTAAAAATCTTAAGCGAACCGTTTATGATGCTTGCCTTTGCTTCGTCCACCTTTTCCTGTGTTCCGGGTGCGCAGAGCGGGCTAAGGGGGGCTAAATCCGTCATTCCGGCTGCAAGACCTTCCCAATATGCACGGCTTTTCCAGCTTCCGTCTAGAATTTTGTGAACATCGTCCAGAATAAATATTGACCAATTGAATACTGGTGCCGTAAGGTAGGCCTTTGGTGCAGCTTCCGGCGTGTCTACATTGTAGCCTATGGCAAAAGCTCCCTTTGACTGGGCGGTTATCTGAGAAACAGTTGAATCCTGATGCTGTTCAAGAACATCGCAGCCCTTGTCCAAAAGTTCCAAGGCTGCCTGCCGCTCCTGGTTGGGGTCAAACCAAGTGTTTGTCCAAACAACTTCTACGGTTGCATCCGGCTTTACAGACTGAACTCCCAGCGCAAATGCGTTTATTCCGCGGATGCATTCGGGGATGGGGAATGCCGCCACGTAGCCTATCTTCTTTGATTTTGTCTTCATTCCGGCAACAATACCGGCAAGATACCTTGCTTCGTATGCGCGTCCAAAATAGGTGGAAACGTTTGCCGCACGCTTGTATCCTGAGCAATGCCCAAACTTTATGTAGGGGAATTCCTGTGCTACTTTTATGGTGCTGTCCATAAAGCCGTATGATGTTGTATATATTACGTTGCAATCCTGTTCTATAAGGTCTCGAATTGCCTTTTCGCAGCCTTCATCTTCCGACACGTTTTCTACGTACTTAGTTTTGATTCCTTCCGCAACAAGAGCCAAGCGTCCCTGGTCCTGTGCCTGGGTATAGCCCTGGTCATTTATGGAGCCTATGTAAACAAAACCCACGCAAAGATTTTCTTTTGTAAGCGGTTCGTTCAGTTTCCTTGACCCCTTTTTGCTGCAACCAGTTAAGGCACAAAGAAATAGGCTTAAGGCGGCAGAAAGCAACAAAACACGCACAAATACATTTTTCATTTTTAGAATCTCCCTAAAGCATCCAGGTTCACGCTCTATAATAAGTAAAAAAAAAGCAGCGGCCGCAATTTCTCACGACCACTGCCCTTTGGGTTTATGCAGCAGATTATGCTACACAAAGTTGACTATTCTTCAACCTTGTATCCCTTGTAAGTAATAACAGTCTGATGGCGTGTGTTGTACTTGGAGTTGTAGATGTCCATATCCAAGTCCTTTGACAAGCTAACAGCCTTCTTAAACTTGTAGTTGCGGTTCTTTGCAGCGCAGTCAAACTGAACTGTGACGCCGTCAGAACTTGCCTGGAAGTCAAAGTTCTGTGTGTTGTTGTCTGTAAACTTGTAAATCAAAGAACCAGACTTTGCATCGCGAAGAGTGATTGACTTGTTTGTTGCACCAACATCGAGAGTCCAGTCGCAGTCATACTTTTCATCGTACCATGTGCCCTGGATAGAACCAGAAACAGATGGACGTTCAACAGAAACTTCTTCGCTTGTTTCTTCAACTGTATCTTCTACTGTTTCATCTACAGTTTCTGGTGCTGGTGTAGAACCACAACCCACTGCAAAGAATCCCAAGAACAATACAGAAGTAACAAAAGCGATAGCGTGTAGCTTTTTCATAAAGATACTCCTTTATAGTTAGTATATCTTTATTATAATATGATATTTTTTTAATATCAAGTAAAAAAGGCAAAATTTTGCAGGATTTCAAGCCTGCATGGGAAACGCTCTTTTCCATTATTTCCAACACCAATTAACACCTTTACATTTGGTGTTAATTGGTGTTAAATATCTGTAAGAGGTTTGATATGGCAGATATTAACGAATTAGAGGAACAAATTGCAAAACTTCCTTTAGGCTATGTAATAGAAAAAATTATAAGCAAAAAAAGATATTACTATCAGCAATGGAAAGAAAACGGAAAGACAAAAAACCGATGCATCTCTGAAGAAGAAGCAAATACCCTCAAGCCTCAAATTGAAGAAAGAAAAAAACTTCAAAAAGAATTGAAAGCATTAAAAAAAACACTGCCAGCCCCTGTTTCTGACGCAAAAGAAGAAACACCAGAGCCTGAATTTAAAATGCCTGCCCTCTTTGGAGAAGCGCTTTTGAAGATGGCGCAGACAGCAAGCCAATACGAACGAAGGGATTGTTTTTCTAAGATTCAAAATTTCTTAAAAGCTCCGGCCGCCGACAAAGTATGCCTTGTTTTTGGCCTCCGCAGAACTGGGAAAACAACTCTCCTAAAACAGCTTGTTCTTGTCATGACTGAAGAAGAACAAAAATCAGCAATATATATAAAAGCTTCTACAGAAAATACAATTGAAGAATTGAATGCAGATTTAAAGCTTGCCAACAAGCTCAAATACAAATATGTCTTTATTGATGAAATTACTCTTATTGAAAAGTTCATTGATAACGCAGCCCTTCTTTCGGATGTGTACGCTGTCCAGGGCATGAAAATTGTTTTGTCCGGTACGGATTCACTCGGCTTTTGGTTTGCCCAAAACGAAGAACTGTACGATCGCGCAGTTACCATCCATACAACATTTGTGCCTTTCCGCGAATATTCAAGGCTTTTGAAAATCGATGACATCGATGAGTATATACGTTATGGCGGAACACTAAAGGCCGGAGAAACAAACTTTGAAGACAGCGATGCAAATGCCTTTGACGCTTCTTTCCGTACTGATGAATCTACCCGCCGTTACATTGATACTGCAATTGCACAGAACATTCAGCATTCTCTTAAATGCTATGACAGGGGAAATCACTTCCGAAATCTGATTGATTTGTACAAAAAAGAGGAACTCACAAATGCCATCAACAGAATTATTGAAGATATGAACCAGGCCTTCACGGTTGATGTTATTACCCGAGATTTTAAATCCAGTGATTTGGGCTCTGCAAAAGACCTGCTCCGCCGTGAAAAAGATGAAGCAAAACGTACCGATTTTCTGGATACTTTTGATGCAAGCGAAGTTACTAAAAAGTTGATGGACATTCTGAAAATCCGCAATAAGGAAAGACAGTCCATAGAAATTGAAGAGGTACATATTAAGGAGATTACCGAATACTTAAAGGCCCTTGATTTGCTTGAAATTGTTTACACAGAAAATATTCCAATCAGCAATAAAAAACAGGAACGAATTATTTTTACTCAATGCGGATTGCGTTTCTGTCAGGCACAGGTGCTTGTTTATTCTCTGATGCAGGATGAAGTTTTTGGCTCTCTGACCGGGGAATTACGAGATATTATCACAGACAAAATCCTTGAAGATGTCCGCGGCCGAATGCTTGAAGATATTGTCTTTCTGGAAACAAAGCGTGCCTATGGTTTAAAGCGCAATGTCTTTAAGCTCAAATTTGCTTCCGGTGAATTCGATATGGTCATTCAGGATAAAGCAAAAAAGCAATGCGAAATTTTTGAAATCAAGCACAGTAAAGAACCATGCCCTGCTCAGTACCGCCATATTAATGATGAAGAAAAGATTTTGCTTACAGAAGCTCAATTTGGAAAAGTTGTGCGAAAATGTGTACTCTATCGCGGAGAATCGCAGATGCTAAAAAATGGTGTTGAGTATAAGAATGTGGAAGAGTTTTTGAAAGGGGATTTTTAGAGGGCTTCTCCCCTCCCCCTTGATAACACTTGTAAAAAGGACTTTCTCAGCAAACATTAAATAGTTATTCTGATATACTTTTTTTATGGACTTCTTAGGATTGTGTGTTATAATTAATTACTATAGAAAATGATTGAGTTATGCTATCTTCCTGTGACGTTTAAAATCAGTTTCTCCTCTGCTTTAGAGCATATTTCCCCGGTACATTACGCCTTTGTGCTCCGAAGTGTGCTTGGCTATAATCTTCGATCCATGACTTGTATTGCCCACGGAAAAGAGTGCCCGTCCTGCGCATATAATAAAATTTGTGCCTATGCCTATATCTTTGAAACAATAATTCCACAGAATAATTCTATTCATACAAAGGAAAAACAAACTTTATAATGCAAGTATTAAACGACAGGAATTCTGGAAAAATCAACAAAACATCCAGAGTGCTTGACCACCTTATTAGCTTTTGCAAATTTGTCCAAGTTCACCTTGGGCGGAACAAGCTTTTCATTTTCTGTTTTTACGAAAACATCGTTTACAATGGCTACTGAAGTGTATTCGCCAATTCTATATTTTGCAGGTTTAGAAATTTCCAAGCCTAATTTTTCTGACTCCTTAAGAATCAAATCCAAAATGCCATACAAGTCATCTAGAGTACGCTCTCACTTTCCGCAGATTTTTATAAAAAGATTGATCCTGTCGTTGCAATAATTCTCTATTCGAAGATACAGTTCACAATTCTTTTCGCTTGAAAGTGGGGTAAAATGAAACCACATTCCTAAGAAACCGCCGTTTGGATTTGAAACATAATCCCAAAGAGACCAGTCATCTACAAGTTTGCTTTCGATAAATGAATATAAACCTTTTGTTGCTTCCCAGGAGTTTAAGGAACCACTGATTAAATCTGAAAAAAATGATATAATACGAGTATGAATCAGCAGACGTTTACCGATACCGAATATGCAGGCCGAAAAAGGAAGACGAGGCGTGAAGAATTTCTTGACAACATGAACTCAATAATACCGTGGGGGCAATGGTGCGCCGAAATAGAGCCGTATTACCCCAAGGGACGGCGTGGGCGTCCGCCGATGGGAATCGAGAAGATGCTGAGAATGTACCTACTTCAGGCATGGTTCTCCCTGTCGGGCGAGGGTGTTGAGGACGCCATGTACGACAGCTATGCCTTCAGAAAGTTCAGCAGGATAGATTTCCTGACGGAACAGGTTCCGGACGCGACCACCCTCCTGAAATTCAGGAAACTCCTCGTGGACAACGGAATCAACGATAATACCAACAATAGCATTCATTATTACAGAAGCTGCAATGAAAGCGTATGAAACAAAATAAATCCATGCCAATGGATAAACCTGTGTAATTGGACGAGCGATTCCTGAAAACCAAGAGTCAAAGGTTGTAACCTGACATAGTGTTAAAATCGAAGTTCCTAAAGTTCCGAAGAACTGAGGGAATTCTTCGCTGAAAATGTTTGTTCCTATAATTGCATATGCATAAGCAAAAATTGCTAAAAAACTGAATGTCGCAATAATTCCAGGTATAGCTTTTAATAATCCCTTAAAAATTGTTCGTAGACTTGAAACCTCATTCACAAGTTTAAAAGATTTCACAATTCTAAATGAACGTATTGCTTTGATTATTTTAAGTGACCTTAAAACTCTAAATGTACGGAATACGGCAAAATAAGGTAATATTGAAAAACTTGAAACAAGGACAATTAATAAATCTGATATATTCCAACGATTAATATGAAAATATTCATCCCCGTATCCATCGACTCTTTTCTCTCCGAAAAAGTCTTTGTTATACACTACTGCTTTAAATAACAGTTCTGCAATAAAGATAAAAAGACATACCTGATCAACAATTGTTAGAATTTTTCTAAAACCGTCAGAAAGAGATGCAGACAATACAAAGACCACATACTGGTCAAAGTTTGCAAACGATGCCATTACCATTGGCGACGGAGAGGTGATGACCTTCAAGTTCAATGTTGCAGAAGCAAAAACAAAGGACTTAACTATCACAGCTTCACTCCAGTCAAAAAAGGATGGAAATATCAGTCTCGCAAACGGAGCGACGACCGACCAGTTCATCTTGAGTCATAATAGTGACACACAGGTTCCGGCCTATAAGATTACAACAGGGTATAAGCCAACATATAAGGGCAGTGCTTCATATCCAGATGGAACTCAGATTTTGATGAGTGATTTCTATTCATCGACAAATACGGACAGCGACAGCTATAAAGATTGGACAAGCCCATTCACTTATGACACTCATTATGACCGTCGCGGCTGGTGGTGTTTGAGAAACTCAACAACTTCTTCAACCGTATATGAATTCTATACCGGCTGGATGCACAGTTCATCAAAAACAGTTACAAAAACTGATAAATCAAGTCAGAACAGTGACTGAGGACGTGTACGAGATACATCCCTTGATGGAAAGTGCCTGTCCGTTGAAGAATTCCAGAGCTGTCTGGGGTACTACATTCCATCGTTCCACGTTCAGATGGGCGGAGACTGTACATCACACTTGTATCATAACTACGATGAAATTGATACAGACCACATTTCTGCTACCCTACTACGACGTTACTCCTGATACATCGGTAGTAAAATCGGAGCAGGCAGACGTACTGGTTGTAACTTTCACCCACAATGGAAACTCAACAAAGAAGTACTACCCTATTTATGTGGAAACACGTAATTCGGCTTGTACGCAGAAATAAGTAAAAAAGTTTTCATTTGATTCCTGGGGCCCGGCGGTGATGCTGGGTCTCTTTTGATATATCATATTCTAATTATCATAGATTTCATTCATCTTTTTTTCTCGGAACATAAAGAAGTCATCAAGATTTTCTACAGTCCCAACAGGTTCTGCCCATTCAAAATTTTCAATATTCCATTTGGAATCATATGATTCTTTTGTTTTTACATATGTCGGAACCAGATTACAATATTTACCGTACAATGACTCTGCCTTGCGAACCAACAGATTTCTAATTGCACCATTGAAATCGGTAGGTTTCATAAGAGTATTTGGAATATAAACAGAATTAGATGCACATGTATATAAGCCATAGAACGGTTTTTTAAAAGAATGGCTTTCAGAAAATATAAATTCCTCATCCATTCTATTTTTATCCTTTTTATGATCAATAAGATGTGCAAGACTATAGCCAGCTGGACCATACTTGCTGAATTGCTTATCTCTAAAGATAAAAGACCAAATCTGCTTAGGATAATCATTATCATCCAAAGCTAACGCATCTTCTATTGCAGAAATTTCCATTCTTTTTCTGTGTGCAGCAATTTCAGAACTTCCTGCATATCTGCGTACTCCAGGAAAACAACAAGAGTTCTTCTCCCAAATATACATCTCTGGATCTATTCCTTTTGACTTTAACCTAAAGTAATAAGTTGAAGAAAGTTTTTCGTTCTCTTTTACAATTCTGGCAATGATTTCTGGATTCAAAAATCTTATGTACTTTGTTGTAACTTTTGCCAATTGATAGCTATCTTCTTCCGTTGGCATATTCCAAGTAGGCCAATCGGAATCCGATGAGTGAATAGAATTATAAGATGTTCTCTGGTGGTATGGTTTCACAGAGATTGAATCATTGCTTAAAAATCGAATATATAATCCAACTGCCTGTTTTAAGGTTGCAGAGCCAGTTCTCTGATTACCATTAATAGGAATTCTATGTCTTACAGGAGCATTATTTCTTTCATCCTGAGTCGAATAGCAAAGACGATTCATCAAGTCCTGACATTTATCGTTTGCATACAAGGAATCCAGATCTCCTTCATAATTACACACTGTAATACAATTACCAACGCGAGTATTTGCAACATTAGGCTGATACCCCTGTCGTTTTAACCATTCTCTAAATTCTTCGGTTTTCATTGTTCAATTTCTCCTATAAATATGTAATTCAGAATATTCAGTTAATTAAAGGCAGCAATTTGTAATTTCTTAATAGCTCCACACACAATCAGCTGCGGAATAACAACCATTATTGAAAAACCACCCAATTTTCTTGCAATTTCAACAAGAGCCCCAATAACTGAATATTGTGCAATAATTAAAGCAATCAATACTCCCACTGCAAAAAAACAAAAATGAATAAAAACTGTAAAAATCGCAGTTTGATATAAAATCTTAGAACTCTCTTTTAACAGCTTAATACTATTTTCACATTCTTCTCTTATAGGTATCTTGGCAATTGCCATTGTTTCGCTCTTTGAAACATACATTGATGAGAAAAGGAAAAGACATATAACAGTATAACCCACAATATAATTACCATCACACAAAATGCTTCCCATTATTGTTGTAACGCCATACATATTCTTTCCTAACAGAATTAAATCACTGCGTAAAAGTGCACCCATTAAACCTGCTGATAATAATCCAAAATAAGTACATAGTTTTCTGAAAACACTTATATTTTTCTTATTCGCAAGAAAGAAAATCAAAATGCTAAACAGTAATACAAAAATTTCCGCTCCAAGAAGAATACTTTCTGGTAAAACTATTAACGCTGCTAAAATCAGCATTATACTAACAGTCAAAAAGTTTGATAATAAATCTTTCATTTCTATTCTCTCTCCTTGATTCTATTTCCTATTATATTTGACATATCTGAATAAACAGGTGGTATTTGGCCTTCAACACCAGCAGGTTCTTCTGGATTATAGGCAGTTTCTTTAAAATCCTTTGGATTTACCTGATCTGAAGTGACATAATCATCGTAAGGGGTTTTCGGATTATCTTCTCGTATTGTAATTGGACTATAAGTTCCGTCTGTCCGTGCAAGTTGTTTTTCATTTACAGAGACATAAGAAATTTCGTCAATATAAGTTTTATCAATATCAATTGTATTCTGAACTCTATTTATTTTGGCAATAGTAATTATCTGTAATAAACATATCACAGCAAATACAAATCCTTGTACTATATTTCTTTTAATCATTCCACTCCTCCTCTTGAAGTATCATCAGTAATTTCCTCTTGCATATAATCTTGCTAACGATATGCGTAAAATTCTCTATCGCGATGCTTAAACTGCTTAGCTTCGAATACATACGATTTAAGATGACTTACATGATAAAAACCACAATCTTTACAATAGTATTTTCGCATGGGTTTGTACTTCTGTCCTACTCCCCAGTTACTGTAATTATGGCGTTTACATGCGTTTACGATGGATCCGGCTTCCCTTTCGGTATAGCAGATTTTGCGCTCCTGGAAACAAATAATGTCATTCTGATTCTGGTCTTTCATATCATTCCTTCTGATACTATAACTAGTACCAGAAGGATGAGGAGTTGATATTTTTTTGGAAAAAAAATTGATTATTTTTTATTCGTCGTCTGATTCAGTTGAATCTTCATCATCATCCGGATTTTCGGATGTTGCACTTTCAATTCGTGGCATCTCTGTGGATTTTTCACCATCGAGCCACAAAAGGAGATAATCCAGGAAGCTGTTATTATCATCAGAATCGGAAGAAGTAAATTTAATTTGTCTTGCATACAGTTCTTTGCTGCTGTCTGGATTCGCCCATTCTGATTTTTTTAACCATGCATGAATTTCTTCAATCTTCGAAATAGATTTTTTGATTTCAGGGCTGAAAGGAGAAAACAATTCCTGATATTCTGCACCTGTCTGTCTTGAACGAATCAATGCACATAATAATTCAAAATGTGAACGAAGAGGACTTAACAATCTGTTTGAAAGTTTTTTACCTTCGCTCTGTAATGCTTTAAGCTGATTGTATTCCTGGTCTACGGCATAGGAAACAATATCAAAAAGCAGCTTCATTTTTTCAACTGGAATTTCCTGCAGAAGCTGCTCGTTACGCCATAATGCTATAGTAAGAATCTGGAGCTTAAATGAACATACTTCATATTCTATATCTCTATTCACATCAAGAGCCCATTCAAAAACTTTTTTCTGAATATCTGATTCTGCATTATCAATAAAATATCCAAACTGGAAAACCTGGAGATCTTTATCCCTCCATCTTTCAGGAACTTCGAACTTTTGATTTAATTTGTTCAGAATAAAATCTTCTGAGACACTCCTTCCATCTTCATGTATTAAACAAGCTAATAACATTAATTCATTCCATAAAGTTGGAATTTGTTTTATCTCTTCATTTGAAAGAAGCTGCTCAAGAGCTTTCTGTGCATTCTTCATTGAATCAAGCAATTCTACAGGGGTATCTTCGTCCTGCGTAATTGTTCTTCGGTTATTCCAGATTTGCATTGCAGGAAATCTAAATAAACCTGGTAATCCCTTAAATATGACTCTTGCAAGTGACTTTCCACTTGTCAAACCATTCGCAATATAGTAATTATTTGTACCTTTTCTTAGATTTATCGAAAAAGAAATCTCTTTATTTCCAGTTCGAACCAGATCCTTTACTTTATTTGAAGAAAGAAGGGCTGCCTTATTATTGTCTAAATGAATCTTATAATATCGTTTTTCTTCAAAAAGAATTACATCTCTTTCTCTACACAAATCTGTATTAATTGTATAGCGGGCAAATTCTTTTGCTTCAAATTCTTCACCGGCACAGAATTTCTGAAGTTCATCAATATATCTGAAATTACGATTTGTCCAATCAACAAGATTATTTTTTTTCTTTGTCTTTACATTTTCCCAACTGATAAATTCTTTCCACTTTCTTAAAGGTGGGAAATTTGGAACAGGGAATGATGCTTCATCTATCTTTTTCCATTCTACCTTTGCACGAATAAAACTTGATGAGGCCACCGGGACAAAGTACAAATCAAAAGGTTGTTCTTTTCCATAGGTATAATTCATCTGTAATTTACATGTAACGTTATCCTTCAGTGGAAAGGCTGAATTACTTAAATAAGCTTCATATTTCAATGCAGAGGAATTTTCCCCGTCTCCACGAACTAATCTGAAATGATATTCTGGCACATTTTTGTTAAGTGTAAACTCTCTCGAGATATTCAGTTCCTGGGCACGTCCTCTTACAGGCAAAACTGTTTTTCCATTTGTAAGACTAATAAAATCTCTCATTCCATTCTGGATTACACTCATCTGAAGATTTGGAAGATGTTCTATCCACATCGGAATATCTTTTACCTTTTCCTGAATATGTGCGAAAAAGGCTGCTCCTTCAGAAGCTTCAAATGCCCTGTTGAAGAATAACCAGTTTTCAGCCGGAAGTTCCAGGCGAGCTTTTTCAATTGATTTCTGTCCGGAAATGATGACTATTTTTTTTGCCTTTTTAATTCCTTCTGTTTCTGAAACTGTGTTCTTTACATAATCCATTACTTTTGAAGGTTCGTAATTTTCTATGATAACAGAAGGATGATGTTCCCATCTGATTCCATAAGGAATTTCCTGATAATCACTCAGTTTAATTATTTTCTGATTATTCAATTCAAAAGTTGTTCTAACCTGTATTGGGGTAATAGAAAACAAAGAATTATCATTACTCTTTTCTATTACAAAAACAAAGTCGTTCTCGCCTAGAGAAAGATTTTTGAACTCTTCACTATTATGAAAAGCAAACACCGTACCAATACTTTTTGGAAGAGGATTTGCACTTGGGAAAACTGTATTTGCAGTTGAACGGATTCTGCTTAATGAAAATTCTTCCAGGTAATCTGGCAAAAGATAATACAGGGTATTTGTGTTATAAAAATCACGAATACTATTCATGAAATCATAGGCTGCAGAAGACAATTTTTCTTCAGAGAGTATCTGTTTTTCTGTTTCTAAGAAAATATCCTCGAATGAAACTGTCTCAATTGTGTAATTATTTACTCTTTCAAAATAAGAGGCTGGAGAGTTAGATGTCTCAAGATCAATCCATTCAGTCTCTGTATTTGCTGTCCAGAATTGACGGGTTAATCGAGTAGAAAAATCACGGCTTTCAAAATTGTCTGAACTTGAAACAGAAACAGATTTATATGGGAATTCTGAAAAATTGATTGCAGTAAATTTTTGTTCTTCCTCAAAACCTGTTGCCAGTCTTCTCATTTCTAAGATCTTATCTACTGAATTAGCCAGTTTTCGAGAAAACTTATCTGCATCGTCCAGGCTTAAAAGAGCCCCTGGCATTACCTTATTCTCTATAATAAATCTATCAAAGTGTATCTCGATTATATGCTCTTTACCTTCTTTTGGAATTACAGTTATTTTATTGCCTTTCATTTCGAGAGCATAATTTTCAGCTTCTACCCGTACACAATTATCAGATTCAAAGGGAATATTGCAGATCTCAAATTTATCGTAATCAAATTTAAGTGGAGACTGTTTAATTTTACTTCCCTTTTTCTGAAGATTTGAAAGTGTATTCCAGAAGATATATACCGACAAAAGTCTGTCTATATCTTTCCAGTCATTCAGAATCATTTCATCCAGATCCAGTAAGAACTGCCAGCCTCTCCAGATTTTTCTATAATTCTTATCATGGAGAAGAATATTGTTTGGAGGAAGATTCTGCCATTTTCCAATACGATCCGCTTCTTCACTTTTCAACCAGCGACGAATAACGGAATAGAGTCTTGATAAAGTTGAATTTTCATTTTCCAAATCATCAAAACACTTTTGACGTTCATCCAAAACATTTACAAGTCTTACCAGATATTTTTTAAAGAGTCGATTTTCAAGAGTATCCTCCCCTTGCTCTCTTTTTACAGCAAGAATTGTTGGTTTCACTGCAACCTTTTCTTTTACAGTTCTACCTGGTCTTCTGGAAATCTCCATTATTCCCGCAGAGTCTATTTCACGGGCCTGATAAATATTCATTCTTTCATGAGAACGAATAATTTCATTTCTTGGGCTCCCAAGAAGATATAAAAGAGAGCGTCTATTGTAAGATAAACTTTTATATAACAAATCAAACTTATTATTCTTTATTTCCTCTAATTCTTCTTTGTTAAAAGGAATTAGTCCCGATACTTTATCCAGAAAGGATGTCATATCGGATAAAAGAGGGTCTCCGGTATTCGGATCAAATTTCAGAACCGAAAAAAGCCAGTTTCGCAGCTGAAGCAAAAGAACTGCTTTCGGATTCTTCCCTTTGAGAGAATTTAGAAATATCTGATAATCAATAGTTCGTTTATCTTCTAATAAGAGCATTGTTTTTTCCGTTATTTAGTTTGTAGAAGTTTCATTCAAATATTCAGAAGTTACCCAAAGGAACTGTCCATCACCAAATTTGATTGCATTATCGAAATCCTTGGCAATATTCAATGCATGGCCTGAGTTCTTGAAAGTTTCAATACTGGTTCGGATTTCATCCAAACATTTTTTCGATTCACCTCGAGTTTCAATTCCGCGAAGTTTTGGCATAATCTTCTGAACAAGTTGATCTTCAAATGCTGGGTCAATTTTTTTAGAAATCTCCTTTATGAAATCTTCATCTGATAAATCAGATGGGCGACAGAGGTATTCTTTTCTGACATCTGGATAGTTCCAAATATAGTTCTCAATTGATTGCCAAACACGATGACCAATTGCACGACCAATATTTGAAATCGATTTATTAATCTTCTCTACTAATTCTTTATAAGGAGCAATTATTTTTTCGGTTTCAACCACCTGCTGATCATTAAGAATAAGTTTCCATGAGTTCCATGTTTCAGCAGAAAGATACTTTTCTTCTGCTTTTACATCACGATTCAAATTAAGACGTCGTTTGAATTCGTCTGGTCTAGGGAAGTTAATAACGATACCACGATCCAATACTTTATCAGAAAGACTCTTTGTCGTTTCATCTTGATTCATGGTTCCAACCCAAAGTACATTTCTTCCCATTGGTAATGGATAAGCGTCTGTACCGCCTAATTTAACAGCAAGTGCTGGAAACTGAGAGTCTTCTTCTTTCTTTCCACGGCGCTCTTCCAATTTACTTAAGAACTCAGCAAAGTATTGTTCTATGTGAGCAAGGTTCATTTCGTCCAAAAGTACAATATTCATCTGATCCTTTAAGCTGCATTTATATTCTTCATGTTTCTCTGTTTTTTCACAATTTGCAGTCTGAGTCTGAACAAGATATTGCAACAATGGCTGTGCCTCGAACTTACTTGAAACAGTGTTATAGTAACCAAGCATTGCTTCCTGACTATCCCAGTTAGGCTGAACTGGTACATTCAGACAGTTAATCCCTCCAAATTTTGCATATAACTGAGGAAGCTCAGATTTACCCGTTCCACTGACACCTGCCAAAACAGCTAACGGAGACCATTCGGCTGTTTTCAAAGCTGTGTGGAATGCCTTTAATATACGAGGATTAAATTCGAGACCATACTCTTTTATTTTTTTGCTTACATTATTGAACCATTTCATTTCCTGCTCAACGGATTCATTTGCTAATGAAAGCGTAATATTGTTTTCTTCTGACTCTTCTTTCCCTGCTGTTGTGGAATCTGGAGAAGATGTTTCTTCATCATAATCAACATCTTCGTCGTCTTTATCTTCCTGAATACTTGTTTCTTCTGCTTTTTTCTCAGCAAATAAGGCTTCTTTTCGAATTTTTTCTTCTGTGAAATTCTCATGAGGAGCCATGATTGTTTTTATCTTGTCTGCAATAGAAGTCTCTTTATCATACAAATCTCTGTAATGCTGAAGAGCTTCTGTTAATTCTGAATTCAATGTATCTAGTTTCTTATTGCTATCTTCGAGTATTTTTTTATCTCTCTCAAGAGCCATAATAGTGAGCCTATCGTGCTCTCCTAAGAACATACTATTTTTTACTTTTGAAAGTTCTTGATTTAGAATATCTCTCTGATTTGAAACAGTTTGAAGTTCATTTTCTTTCTTTGCAATTTCACTCTGAACATCTTCAGGATAAGAAGCAAGTTCTCGCTTATAATCTGCAACTTGCCTTTGAAGACTCTGTATTTTTGTAAGAATAACTTCTGGATCTTCTCCATCCAAACGTGTTTTAATTTCATTAAAAGAATTTATCTGTGTCTCAAGATCCGCCCTCTCCTTACTAAGGCGGTCATGTTCTTGTTTATAATTATCAAGTCTAGCTGTTAATTCTCGAATCTGAGCATCAGCAAGTTCTCTTGCTTTTTCGTCAAGAGAGTGTTCTTTATTCAAAACATTTTGTTTTGCAGCATCAAGCAAGTCTTTATTGATTTCATGTTCTCGAATTTTTTGATTTAATTCATCTTGGTTGCTCTTAAGGTGACTCTCTCCTTCACGAAGATTTCTTTCCTTTTCTGCAAGTTGATTTCGTCTTTCAAGCAATTCATCATCTGTTTCCTGAATTCTTTTAGCTGTTTGTTCAATAAGTTTAGCTTCATGCTCCGCTTCCATCTGCTGATGAATAGAATGAAGTTTTTCACAGTATTCTTCTTGTTTCTTAAGAATTTCCTGTGAATATTTTGTAAGTTTTTCTTCAATTTTTTTATCTGTTTCTGAATTTCGTTTTGCAAATCCAGATTCTGCTTCTCTTTGTTTTGGCTCAAATTCACTTTTAGCTTTATTTAGTTCGATTTCTTTTTCATCGATATTCTTCTCTCTTGAGTCTAATTTTTCTGAGATTTGTTTTTTTATATTTTCAAACTCGCTTCTTGCAATTTCAAGATTATTCTCTTTTGTTTTCAGCAAGTCAGCTTGATAATCCAGAGCTTCTGCTCTTTTCTGAAGATCCAATTCCTTTTGTTTGTTGTCCTTGCTTTTGTTAAAAAATCCCATTCTGTAACTCCTATTCGATGAAATTTAAAATCTCTTTTATTATATAAGTGTAGATATTTTTATAAGTTGACACTTCTTCTGAAGAATATTCTCTTACATCTTTATGTCTACGCTGTTTTAAGAGGTTATCTATATCTATGAACATTTTTGGATGTCTAGATGCAATATCCTTTAATTCACTATTGCCAGCCAAAAGAATAAAACCAATTACAGCTGCACCCAATGTTTCACAAGCACCACATACAGCTTTATTAACTCTCTTATAATTTACCGTATTAAGAGAATCTGGTAATACGCCATCTATCAGATAAAAACCAGCTTCTCTGCATTTATCTGATGCATATTTTGTATTTCTCTGTTCTTTAACAGGCGGATTTACTCTTCTTAATATGGATACAATACTTTCGTCAAATAATTGTTGTACAACTGAACAAATACTTCCAACAATATATCTCTGTTCATTAAAACTCATACTACAATTTATCATTTGATTAACAATATTCGAATTTAATGAGTTAACTGTAGAATTTCCAAATATTTTATACAATTCCATCTTTGCATTAAAACGCTGATTATATTTTGTAGAGAATTTTTCATATTCAACATCTTGAATTCTAAATCCAGAAATTGCTTTAATATCATCTTCTAGTTCAGGACAAAGTATTATCGAATAACTAAAAACTAGATTCATATACTTTGAAACAATTTCATATTTTATTTCGTTTGCAGCAACACCTGGACCATGAGCTATGTATGTTTTATCGCGTAACTCTTTCAATGATAATAATTGAGAAATAAAGTCAGAATGTTTCTCACAAAGATAATCCAACGGAGTCTCATCTTGCGAATTAGCATAAGCGAGCATAAGGCATAAGAGTGGTGCAAATTCTGATTGTCCTCTCTCTCTCATCTCCTTAATTTTTCCATTATAAACTTTTAAGGATTGCTTTTCTTGTTCTGTCAAATCAAAGCCAAGAGTTTCTGCTAATGGATAATACAAAACAGTACTGGAATCTATAGATTCTGATTCAGAAAGCATTTGTTTATTCAGCATTCTAGCTTCCTCATCAGCAGCTCTTATTCTACTATCTTCTTCATTTGTATCATGGTTATTCTGATAATGTAACTTCATCACATCTTCAAAAGCTGAATATAAATCATAAATGATTTGTTCTCCTTTCCTTTGAATTTCCTGACGCTCTGTCACACCCTCTTTTATATTCACATTCTTTATAGATTCAATTTTTTTATATGTTTCAAATAAAGGCTTCGATACACTCGGATAATTAAATCTTGGAACATCACTTATAGATTCCTCATTTTCAGCATCTTGCGTTACTGTTCCATTGTCAAATATCTTCTTTAACCATGGGTTTGTCTCACTATTTGCTTCTCGAATGAAATCTGTATAAATATCTGAAATTCCTACACCAGTAATATCAGTTGAATATATGTCTCCTGAGGTAGTTGCAAATGCACTTGTTGCAACTAATACGAATTCCTCTGTTTTAATTTCTGCCTTATTCGATGAGTTATTCAAAGGTATTTTATCTTCGTTGTCAGCAAATTTATTAAATCGTCTTATAGCTCGTAAAATCAAAGCAGGTTCTGGTTTTGTGAACTTATTTCTTTCTATAATGTCTAAAGATTCAGGAAAAACCAGATCTGCTTTTGAATCTACATTTCCAGGAAGAAAATATCTAACATATGGAGTATTCTCTTTGCCTGGAAAAATACCTTTTATGGAGTTCAGAGGTGGATTTACTTCTGCATAATCAAGAAGTCTTCCTGAAATTAAATCTTTCAAAATACAAACAACAATAGGTTCAGAATTTTGCTCTGATAATACTTTTTGTAAGCATTCAGTTCCTTTTTCTGTGATTTCAAAAGTTCTAGGCTCCAGAAGCGTTTTAGAAACCAATCTATTTTGAATAAATTCTATTATTTCAGGTGTCATTTTCATATTAGATGACACTTCCGCTGTTGTTGTAATTTTACATTCAGCCAACCCCAACACTGTTCTTTCAAAAACATCCAGAAGCATTTTTGACGATTGAACTTCAACCCTATATAAAGCACAAGGCCATAATAAATTTGTAACAGTGTTTTTAACTATCGGAAACGCTGATTTAGTTGAATAATCGTCATTATGAATGATTTTTTGAAACATTCCTCTGTAATAATCGATGAAAGGATTATCTTTATTTTCCATAATTAGACTCCTACTCCACTAATTACATCTTTAGCACTGATTACTTTGCCAAATTCATTATTCTCGCATATTTCAATGAATGCATTTAGTTCTGGTACCGCTGTTTTCGCAATTTCACTGGTAAACAACTTTTTATCCCCAGTAACTACAAGAACTTTTTTCTCACGACTCATACTTACGCATAATCGATTCTTTGACATAAGAAAGCCGAAAAGCCGCTGCTGCTCTTTTTCGCCCTCTTCTGAATCCCTCAAATATTTGTTATAAGCATTCGTATAAATTTTCTCAGAAGTACTTCGAACAGCACACAGAATAACTGCATCAAACTCCATACCCTGGAAGGCATCTACAGTTCCTATCCTGATCCTTTCTTTCAATTCCATCTTTTCACCAAATTCATTTTCTTCAGTGTTTTCATCCGATTCAACAAATTTGTATTCATCAAGAATGTCTCCATTCTTATTACATATTCCGAGGTTATTTAATTCGTTTCTAACTTCAGCACATTGAGCTGAGTAAAAACTAATTATTCCAAAAGTTTTCTTTTTTTCTGTATCACTATCAAGCCATTGTTTTAGCATTTTTGCAGCAACTCTAGCTTCCGCCGTTCTATAACGACTTTTCATATTATTCTTTTGTTCTTTATAATCACCCTCATCATGAGGAACATCACACCATACAGCAGCTTTTCCACTAACAAACGGTAAATTATGTGTGAACTTTTCTGGTCCCAAAGGAGAATCAAAACCTTCACCATATGATTTATAGAAATATTCACTTACAAAATTTCCTAATAATGGATGCATGCGGTATTGTTTATCCAATGTAATCTTTTTCGTTACTTCCAACTGATTAAATAATCTTTCAAAAGTACTTTCATTCAAATATGCGATTTCTTCTTTATTTGCAGTTGCTTCTTCCAATTGTCTTTCAATTTCCTGATCGACTTGCTGCGGTAATTGTCTCTGATCACCAACAAGGATAATATGTTTTCCTTTTGCTAAAGGAATCATTAGATCAGGCGGAGCAACACGTGCAGCTTCATCTACAATTACATATTCATAAGGAGTTTCTCCAGTTTCTATTGTATCTAAACCCATACCTCTTCTTGATTTAGATATTTCACTTCCTTCTACTTGCTGTACTGTTGCTGCAAAAACAGGATTATATTCTAGAAGCGTATTCCAAACTCCTTCTGGATTTGTTCTCAGTTCACTGATAAAACTTGATAATACAGCATTCTTTTTTTCTGCGGGATCTAAAGGATTGTTCTTTATTCTTTCTGTTACCTCATCAAGAATCTGATTAATTGCCAGGTTTTCTTTTCTTACGCGGAAATCGTTAGCTGGCAGATATTCATCAATAAGAAGTCCTTTATATTCTTCAAGCTCTTCGAGAAAATCAAGAGAAGCTTCCGGCACCCAACGACAAGCTTTTTCAAGAGTTGTAGAGATAGACTGTCCATTTTCTTTTAAGAGGTCAGCTAATTCTAAGGCTCTGTATACTCCATCATCTTTAAAAGAAATTTCGTCTGTTCTAAGAGAATATAGAGAACTTAGAATTTGTTCATTTGAAAACGAATTTTCTAGTCTAGTAGAATCATCCAACAAAGCATCAACTCGATCTATAATTGATTTAGTTACAAATCTGGGAGAGAGACTTTTTATTCCCATCAACAGTTTTCTTTCCATCTCTTGAGACGGAGATTTATGATAATCTAGAAATAAACTCTGAAGATTATATAAATCCATTGATGATTCAATTGCTGGATTTGATTTTTCAATTTCGTTAGCTTTCTTTATACTCCATTGAATTATACGATCCTCTGTATTTGATAAACTGTATTCGTCTTCCTCTCGAGAATAACCAAATTTAATTGATGGAAGAGAGTTTACTGAGAGCCTGCGATTAATATTACTTACGGCATCATGCTGAAGACTAGTTACCAATATTTTTCCAGCAATTCTATTTCCTTTTTGGAAATCTTCATTAAGCGATTCAATGATTGCACAAATTACTGTTGTTTTTCCTGTCCCAGGAGGTCCCTGAATAATTGTCACATCCGGACTATTCAAAGCAAGAGATACAGCTTTTGCCTGATTAATAGTTGGCTCGTGTTCAAATATCTTACTTTGAACCTTAGCAGACATTTTTTTCTGGCTTCGATTAATTCCTGGAACTGAAAGACTTGAAGATCCTTTCCCATCAAGAATTAAAGCCAACCCACTAATCTGACTTTTTCCTTGAACAATATTTTGTCGTGCGCGTCGTCTTCTTTCTACCTGAATTTGATCACCGAAAATTGAAAGAACAATAAATAAATCTCCATTGTCTCCTCGTTTTGGTACAGTTCCTGCTTTTACACTATTTTTGGTTTTAATATCAATATAATCAGGACCAATAGAGACAATCTTCAAATTACTCCAAAGCTTTGTTTCCTTTTCCTGTTGTTTTTCTTCCTTCGAAAGTCTTTTTATAGTATCTTCTTGGGAAATCTTTTTATCAACATCTTCTTTTATCCATTCTTCATAAGTCATTGAATAATTTTTCAAATATGGAGGAAGTTCTTGAATTATATCTACTCTATCAAGATCTACAGACAGCTCATTAATATCACCTTTATTCGCATTAGTTGAAAAACAGAATCGCAGTGTATGTGTATCACCGATAGGTTCTGGTTTCCCAGATACAGCAACGTATCCAACTTTTCTAGATGATTTAAGGAGTCTTTCTCCTATCATATTATTATATTGGTCCCATTTTCCAATATAACTGCTACCGTCCTTCAAGTCATTTTCAATTTCAATAGCATTTAAGCGTGAAATTGTTTCTGCACCTTTATCATTAAATCTTATTTTTCCATGTAAAAGACATACAGAATTATCAAAGTTTCTTGGAGTTCTATTTTTTACACCTTTAGCAAAAAAGTAAGTCTCTCCTTTATTTTCAGAACCTTTAACTAAAAGTTGTCTGTTTTTACTTACTAAAGAAAAATCTCCTAATTCTGCTGAATCATCCTGGAAAGAGTTTATTGTCGCTGAAGAACCAACAAATAAGTAAAAAGGATCTTCCTTTGAACCAATTGAAAATTCAGTCTCAAAAGCTTTTCCAACCTCAAATAATGTCTTTCCTCTAATGCCATTCTTTTTTGCTGAGAGCGGATTTTCTTTATCCAATAATTCGTCAGTCAAATTAATGATAAATTCTTGTTTTATTGTTCTTAATCCGCTGAAGAAAACAACTTCTATATCAAAGCTGTTATTAGATAGAGAATCTGTTATTTCAAATAAATTTGGGATTCCTGAAGAAAGTCGATTTTCTAAAGCTGGTAATTCTTCACATTTTGTGATTCTTACCATCTTTAAGTCTCCTTTCATATCTAAAATATAAGCGTCAGGAATTCTATTGTCTCTTAAAATTTGACCTACAGAGACTCTTTTACCATCTTTCGCATTTAGGATATCCGGAGAATTATCTGAGTAAGGTTCAATACGACATTGGAAATGTTCACCATATCTTATTTCATTCAACTTCATAACTTATTCTCCAATAACTTCAATCCGAACTTTTTCGGACATAGAGTCTTTGTAAAATACAATAAATACAGAACTCTTATTTAATATTCTTTTTCCAATGAGAGTTTCTTCTTTACTATCCTCAAATACGATATAAGGAACAATTGAGTCATTTAGTTTTATTATCTCAATAGTATTTCCCTTCTTTTTTAAGCCAATAACAGGTTCATCACCTTTACCAATTCTGAAAGGTTCAAAGCATCTAGAAGGAATTTCAACTTCCTGCTCATCCGACAATTCATGAACAAAAATCGATTTCTCACCATTGGCCTTATTTGTTGTTACCTTTAAAATATCACCGGTCTTTCCAGAACAATAAGGGCATTCATCTCTTTCATCAGAATAGTAATATGTCATTCCACAAGAACTACATCTTATTGTCTTATCTGCAGCTCGAGCGAACGCAAGTGGCCATCGGTTTAATGGAGTTCTTAATTCTGGTTTTGTATGTCCAACTCTAAACGTATTATCAAACAGTGCCATTAATTCAGGTGTTAGAAATAGCTCCATGACCTGTTCATAACTACCATAAGAATTCGTATCATCTTCCTGATCAAAAATCCAAGGAAGTGTTCCATCATCCTTAAAATCACCATTATCTTTCTGAGCTTGAACTGTTACGGTCTTCGCCCAGTCATCATCCTCGTCATTAATACCTATAACTTTCTCTCCCTTATATGGATGCATCATGGTAAGAATATAAAATGCTGCTACAGCAAAAGCGTAGGAATCAGAGAATATAGTTGCACCATTTTGACCATTAATAATCTCTGGAGCTCCATATCCTGGAGTAAAATATGTTTTTCCTTTTCCTGCAAAATTAATATTATCTGCATCAATTAGTCCACCAGAAATATTTTGCTCTTTTTCCTTATACATCAAGTTTCCGGCAGAAATATCACCATAAACTAATCCATTCATATGCAAAGCAGCTAATAATTCAGATACTTTATAGAGAGCTTGAAGACGTGTTCTTAATCCTCCAGAAATACAATAATTGGCCCAGATTTCAGCATTTTCAACAGGTTTCCCCTCCTCATTACATAACCAAGAAGGGATTTCTTTTACTGTTTCTTTTAATTTTAAGAATGACTCAAAACTTTTCATTCCATTCATAAAAGTCATTACATAACCTGCATGACTTTTTAAAATAGACAATGGTTGTGACAGATTTATATCCTTTGGAATTGGAAGTCTTCGAATATTATTTAGGCGTTCAGAAATCTCTTTTATTACATTATGATCAACAACAGGTGATCCATTTGAGTCAATTGCAATTTTGACAGCTATATCCATGTCATCCTTTACATGATAAACAATTCCCTGACCACCATGCCCAATTTCAGAGGAAGTATGGAATACCCTATTTTCCATATCAATTACTGTGAGACTTGCTTCTTCTGTGCTTTCTTCCATATTCATGCTCTATCCTTCCTACAAACAAAGACTGCAGTCTTATCATCACTATGTCTTGGAACAGGCCAATGCGATATCCAGTTTTTCATATCATGTTTTATTTTGTTACTGCGTTTAGACAAATACTGTTCTGTCAATTCTGAAACAAATGCAACATCTGCACCTTTCTGTAAATCATCAGAAATTCCATCTGAACACAAAAAAACGCTTTTCAAGTCTTCTGCAGAAATCGTTCTAATTATCCAATCATTAGGTAAAACTTCATTTCGCAGTGATTTTGTCATATTAGAAAACGATTCGTCTTTTGCATCTGTCATCACAAGATTTTTTGATTCATCATCAAAAATACAAGAAATCATTCCATCTCCTAACTGGAAAAGATAAAGAGTACTATTGTGATATACTGCCCCCAAAAAGGTTGCCGAACAATCTCTAACATCAAAAGAGCTCTTCTGTATTTCACAAACCCATTTTTTTACAAAAAGAGAAGTAAAATCCTCCGGCGATTTGTCCCGAACCCCAATCCATTCTTTTGCCAACTTTACAAACAACCAGCATGCAGTCTTAGAACCAAAATCAGAATGAGCCTTACTTCCTAACCCGTCAGAAACTGCTGCAATAAAGCATTTCTTTGACAAGAACAAATAATGAGAATCCTGCATAGGTAATTTTTGTTTTATATGTAAAGGCCCTATGCATTCAGCACAAGCTCCTTTCCATTTTGTATTCCACATATCGCCTAGGTCCTAATAGTTTAATGATTCGATTGCTGCAGAAACCTCAAGAGCATTAAATATGTACTTTTTCTGCTCTGATACAATCATATTTTCTGGAAAAAAAGACTTCCCATTAATTACTCTTGAATCAGCTCCAACTAAAACAACTCTCAGTTTTGAATTAGAATTATCCCTAAGAAATTCAGTCAGATTTGATTTATCTTCATTAGAAAAGCCATCTGTTAAAAGTAAACATGAATCATTGTTATTTCTTAAGAAATTTAGCAAAGCTTGAATTGAAGACTTTCCATTGAAATCAATACTTATTGTTTCTTCTGTTCCAGAAGCTAATCTTACATCTTCTCCCCAAAGGAAAAAACTACAATCAATTCCTTCTGTTAATTGTATTTCTCTAATGATTGATTGAATTACTTCTGGCTTTCCCAATGTATTCATACTTCCTGATTTATCAATTACTACATTAATCATTTTCACATCCAATAATTTTCTTTATCTGCTCAATAAGATCATCTCCAGAAACAATCTCAACATTCGGAGTTTCCTTAATTTTCTTATCAAGAATATCTGAATCTGGAGTTTTCGAATAAGCAAGTATTCCCTTTCCTTCAATTCCTCCATAATAACGAGCAATTGTAGATAGCTTTTCTATATGTTCAACCTCAGGCCGACCAGATTTGCATTCAACGATAAATAGTTGCTTACCATTTGTAAAAACAACATCCATCTCTTGATAGATATAATGGTCTGAATCAAACTCAGAGATAGCTTTGTTGAAATCGACTTTTATTCCATGTCGTATATCAAGTAATTTTCCTTTTTCATAAAGTGGATATAGATGATTATAAACATATTCTTCAAACCAGCCGCCTTTTATGTATGTACTAAACTGTGTTTCATCTTCAAATGCATAATCAACTGATCTTGTACTTACACTATAAGGGCCTTGTGCCAACGGCATAATTTCTGGGTGCCAAGGGTCTTCTATAGAAAGTGAATAATAGCATTCACTTTTATTCATTTCTTGAATTTCTTTATAAAGGTAATTAATTTTCTTTCTGGCTTTCCACATCTCATCAGTCATTGCAATTGAATCTTCATCATCAGCACCGGAACGACCATAATCACAAATACCAAGCCCGTTACTATTTACTAAAATAAATGACTCAACGTTTGTAATTGGCTTTAGTTCTTCTGTCATAAAATCATTCAAATAAGTGATTTTTAGTTCTTTGCCACCTACATAAAAAGGAACTCCTCCGAGTTTTCGACATGCGTTCATTGCACCTGCATACATTAATTTAGTTCCACCAGTTAAATTAAAACCGATTCTTGCATCCCATGGTAAATCTGCTGAGTCTTTAATTATTTTTTCAAATACATCACTAGGATTATAAGGATCCGCTTTTATTTGTAAGAACTCACAACTCTTTGGAAGAAATTTTCTCATACATTCTGCATCAAAATTTCCAGATGAAACGAATACGTGCTTTTTACAATTAAAATGATTTACGCCCAACAATGCAGGTATTCTCTGTTCTCCAAACAAAGTATATATAACATCATAAGAGTCAGTTTTGTTCTCATCTTTTGGATTCGGATTCTGTTTAGAATTCCAGGCTAGCCATTCTTTTGGAGGCATAACTGGAACAGGAGGTTTCCTTGGATCCGAACTGGCAATGAGTCGCTTTGAAAGTCCTGGAAACTTAAATGCTGCTAAAGCCCAAGAGAATGCCATCAACGGCGTTCCTGGACTCAAAAAAATTGAAACACGACATTCAATTTGTAAATCTGAAATGTATTGTAATGCTTGAACAGCTGCACTATAAATTCCTTCAGAATCATTGAGCTCAGAAAGTGTAACAGGTATTAATCCTACCGAAACAGTCTTTCCCATTTCGGAGATTTTCCCTTCAATAAAGTTTATGAAATGCTTGTGTGCTGCAGAACAGTTTGCATATTCATATGTGAATTTAAATTTTGCATCAGGATCTTCCGAATCCTTAGACTCGTTAAGCTTAAATTCAAATTCATCATTAGAAATACTATCATCATGTTTTGTATAGCCAAGAACGATAACATCGGTATAATCACCGTCTATTAAGGCTCCTAAAACTGGACCACTTTTTTCAAATCCCAATGATGACTTAAAATCAGTAATACCGTACCATGTCACAAGATAGTTTTTCATAAACTCCACCTTCATCCTTGTATTACCAATAACTTCCTGTATCTGGAATTGAAGCTACCGGTTCAACGATTTCCTTAGGTGGTTCAATTTTCATAATTACATTTGGATTCTGAGAATGACTTCGTGTTGCTACACTCATTGTGACAAACTTGAAGAATTTATGCATTGAAGAAGCATCTTTTGCATAAAACAATGGATTTTCAGTTCCTTCAATGAATCGTTTGAGGACAACTTCATTGGCATCACTTCCAATAGCCATTGCCATACGGTCACATTTTGAAGAACGCCCATCCTTAATGAAATTATCCATTGGGCCTTCCCAATCATCATTTGGAGCACCATCAGAACAAAGAATAACCAAAGGGCGATAAGCACGAGAAGGGGTGGTCTCTTTATCTTCAATCATATCTTTTGCCATACGAAGAGCCATTCCCATTGGAGTATTACCCTGAGCTTCCAGTTTTTTCATTTCCACTTTTGAAGCATTAGTATATGGTAATGCGAGTTGGACTCCATTATACCCAAATGTGATAACAGATACCTGGATTTCTGTTTCAAGCTGTTCTTCATGAGCAAAATCTTTAATCATATCACGAACAGCAGAATCAAGTTCTACAATTTTTGACTGTTCTCCGCCTGCATTCATACTTGAACTTGTATCTAGAAGTAATACAACTGGAAGTGGTTTTGCCTTTGCTACTGTGTACTTTGATGGATCGAATGCCATAGTGTTTTCTCCTTAGTATGGGTTATTACCCTTAATTTTGTTACTTAATTTAGTAGCAAAATATCAAACAGTTGATATTTCCGGATTATTTTTTTGAATTTTTCCAAAAAATGTTTTTATCGTATTACTTACAGAACCTTCATCTTTTCCAATTCTTGCTGCTAATTCTGCCTGTTCTGGAAGCTTATTATGATTGATAAAGTCTTGAAGTAAAATTAAATCAATAAAATTCCTATTTTCTAATAATTCCATAATTTGTTTTTTTAAGAAATTCATTTCTAACACTTGTAAGACTCGGAGTGTAATAAAAGTATTAAGCCATTCCTTCTGCCTTGTCTGGCATCCATCAAAAGCAGCTTCTATTTTTTTTAGATCTTCAAGCGCATATTCGATCTTATATAACTCTTCTTCTGGAGTAAGATAGTTATTTTCTACTGCATCAGTTTCGAAAATAGAAGTTTCTTCTTCTACTTCTGCTGCGTTTTTTATCTGTTCATCTACAATCTGAGACTGATGATACTTAACTATTAAATCCTTTACCTCATCAATTGTTAGTCCAGATTGTTTTGCAAGCCACTTTTGAACATTTTCGTTAGATGGATTTTTTCCAATTCGTTTAGCAGTATTTATGAGTTGAACAGCCCTATTATATTCATCTCTGGTACACATTCTGAATTTCTTAAGCTCGCCTCTTTCCTTAACATGGCGAATTTCGTTTTCAAGACATGAATATAAATATCCTGCATACGAGGTTGAATTCTCTTTATAATTATGAAGAGTTCTCTTTATACAATAAAAAATCTCAACACCTGCTGCTCTGACATCTTCTTCTTTAAAACAAATAATAGCCCAATCCCAAATAGGTGTATAAATTTTCTGAAAAAGTTTTTTATATTCAAGAGAATTTCTATCTTGTATTTCCTGAATCTCTGTAAAGAGCGCTTGAATCTCTTCTTCTTTCCTTTGCTTGGCGGTAATATTCAACATATCTACAACCTATAAAGAGAAGAATTCGTCTAAATTATTTCTTGCCTCATTTCCATCAGATGCAACCATTGAATTTGTAAGATTATTTAAATAATACAAAGATGTTACATCATAAAGTTCTGGCGAACCAGCTTTATTATTATCATCAAAATTCACCTTTCCATATACAACAGTCTTTACATCACAATTAAGAAACTTTTCTGCAAAAGAAAGGACGCACATAAGAATCATTGGTAACGGTTTTGGTCCAAATGTAATGTCAGCATAGATTTGACAATTCTCATCAATTTTATCTAACATTGCTTTTAGTCTAGTTTCATGATTATTCTTTGTTTCTATAAAATCTGAATCTAAAGTTTCATAGGATATCTTTGCACCAATTCCAGCATTTATTTCATCCAGTTCTTGTATAAATAAACCACTGTTTATTCCACTATTTCCAGCTTTATCCAGCGTTCTTAGAAGTACAATTTTTACATCATCATTTTTCTTCAAATTTTCTGCAAGAATTGCATTTATAGGATATATTACAGGTTTATTATAACTGGAATTCACATTTCCGGTTCCATAATAATTCATTGAATCCAATTTTTTTTTCATTGGAATATCACAAAAAACAATTTTCTTCATTCAGCTATCTCCTAGGTATAATATCATCTACAGTAATTAGGAACCAAAAAACCTAGAGTTGATACTTTTTATTAATCAGTTAGATTTTTTTGGATTTTTATAAATTATCTATTAAAGATCCTCTTTCCCAATCTACAATTATACCCCATATTTCTCAGAAGACAATTAACCTTTTGCTAAATATTTTTATACATACAATAAAAAAACAGACTTTTTACTTAACATAGTTATAGTTTTACCTACTCCACCCCTTCTACATCCCTAAAACTCATCTTCTTCCTGTCATTCCGTTTCTGCACACCCTTCCCACCAGAAGCCTTCTGACGTAAATCGCCGTTAGTCAAAACAGAGATAGACTTCTCACTAGACTGACGACGTTTTTTCGCATCCCCATCCAGCAATTTCCACGATTCTCCTTCTTAATCAGAATATCATTCGCACTATTAAGATGAAGTGCATAAGGCAGCTGATTGTTTTCACCAAGATATTCAATGCAAACTTCCAGATCTTTAAGACAGATTCCGGCCTTATTCTTGCCGGAGATTTTTGCGTTTTCTCGAACCTTCTTTGCGAGGTTTGCTTCTGTTATAAGAGACTTTTCTTTCATCTGCTCAAGGGCAGTTACTATTTCTTTTTGAATCGGTGTAAGTGTTTCCATTTTTGCCATATCCTCTACCCTATTTTCCTACTATCACTTGCCCTGCAAATGCCAGCCCAACTCCTATAACCACGCTCAGTGCAATATAAAGAACAGCAAGTCCAATATGTCCTGTCTTTATGAGTGTCTCTGTTTCTAAGGCAAAAGTCGAGAATGTTGTGAATCCACCGCACAAGCCGGTCTTTATAAAAAGTACAGTCTTTGGTGAAAGCGAACTATTCTTTACTGCAAGAGCTGCAATCAGGCCGATAACAAAACAGCCCAGAAGATTTATCACCAGAGTCTTTACCGGAAAGGTAAATGGTTCTTTGAGGGGAATCAGACCTGTCAGATATCTGAGGCAGGCACCGATTCCGCCGCCTAATGCTACTACTAAACAATTCAACATATTATCCTACTTTGCCACCTGCATGGCCATGTACATCCTCATCTTAACATCTTTATTCCGGGTGTTGAAGATGTGTTCATAGTAATCTGTCCAGGTGTAGGTTTGCCAGTTACAAAAGTCGTCGATATAGCCTTCGGTTTTAGAAGGCCTGCAAAGTAAACCCCATTGATTTGATTTGCTTCGTACATTGATGAGTAGCCTTTCTGAGCGAACATATCTTTTGCGAAAATAAAGCTGATTGTTGTGTCGGGATTATTTACTGCAGTATCATAACCTTGAACTTATCTTAGCTAAAAAGAAATCCGTACTTGTTGTCATATTCTCTTATGATATAAAGAATTAATAAGATAAAAGTTTAAATTTTATTTTCGATATTCAAGACAAGGAGGATATTTTTATGAATATCGAAAGACTAATATCGACATCGGATGTTTTGTTCAAAGTAATGAAAGAGCAACACTATACAGATTCAACTATAGAAAAGTATATTTGCGAAATTCATTGGATACAAAAACATGGAAAAGACAAAGATTTTTCATCTTATGTTAATTTATGTAATTATCGACTTGAAAGAAAAAGAGCTTCTGTTGGCGTGTCATATAGCCATCGTTCTATGTATCGCGTTTTCAAGGACTTTGCCGAAAATAATCAATTTCCATTGCACGATAAAAGAAATCCTTTGCAACCTATTGTTTTAACAGGTACACCAATAAGAAAACCTCCTATTTCTTCTTCATTGATTCAAGAATGAGCCTTGCATAAGACCCATTCTTTTTTGCTCGATTTTTCAAGGTAATGGACAATTCGTAGCGGTCTACACCTTCCACGTTTTCCATAGCCTTCCTAAAATTATCCCATACAACTTCAATGTAGGCAATCACTTTATGTTGAAGAGGAACATTTTTTAGTCTGCAATTAGAGTTCACCCTTACAAAAAAATTGACATTAAAAAATTATTTTTTTCATCAATATGCAAATTTGTCTCCGTCAAGATAACCCTATCCCATTCATCAAGACCGCCCCAACCGTCCGTCTTGATAAGCTCCCCGGATTCATCAAGATGGAATCTCCCAAATCCTCCGATAAATCCGCATAAACTGCCGCAAATTCGGGATGAAATTTTACTAAAGGCGGGATAAAAAAAGGAGGCCGGCACGCCAAAAAAAGTGCCGATCTCCCAAAAATTGTTTTTCATAACGGAATGTCCTTTCCGGTTTTTACCGGGCTTTTGTCATAAACCCATCCGCCGTTATCCGGATAAGCTTACCAGTTCATTCAGTCGCCTGTACCGGTTGGTTCAAGCACTTCGTCTGTAATGTACTTGGCATCAAGCTTTACGTACTCAGGCTTTTCGAGTTTTGCATTGAGCATTGTGTCCGGTGTGTACATCACCCTTACACCGGCAATGTCGTTTGCGGTAACCTCGCTTGCCTTTTCGTGGCCCTTGCATGCAGCAGCATTCTTAAGACCGAGCTTAAAGATTCCAAAGCTGTCCAGCCTTACCTTGTATCCGAGCATCATGTACTTGGGCACGGTAAGGAGCAGGCTTCTTATTACGCCGATTACTTCTGTCGGCGTGAGCGTTGTGCTTGAAGAGATTTCCTCCGCAAGCTGGTTCACGCCAATCTCTGCAATATAAGCAGGGGCAGGATAAAACTTGCCTTCTGCTTCCAAATCACGCGGATTCAACCGCTTTCTACTAACAAATGGAA
>Ga0310691_10000321_pt1 | contig 96419 bp, 75 predicted proteins | sample 176DNAGHGlowgp2_FD_203887 | JGI IMG/M metagenome (GOLD analysis project Ga0310691, IMG submission 203887) | Sheep rumen microbial communities from Palmerston North, Manawatu-Wanganui, New Zealand - 1766 DNA GHGlow gp2 (v2) (version 2) | ecosystem: Host-associated > Mammals > Digestive system >...
ACTCTATGGTGTTGCGATTGCGTAGCCAATTGGAGAAGAAAAACTCACCATCCTTAGCCTTCAACATGTCTGTTAGGCTGATGTAGTCATCTTCATTCTGCCTAATGACCGTTATCTGCGTATTCTGTACTGTTATCTTTGCCATATTGTCTGCTGTTTTACAAACTTTGCGCCGCAAAGTTAATCATTTTCTACCAATTATAGGCAACTTGCCATATCAAATAAGGTGAAGACACCAGTTTTTACCTCATTTTAGCCTCAAAGTACCACCTCAATCTTTCCTTTCCCTACTTTTTTGATTCACTTTGTACCAAAGATTACCTGTCTGGCGACACATAAACATGGGTACGATTGACAGTCAGAAATTCTGTCCATAGTTGACTTTGAATTATTAACCATCGTTGAATCCCAGATACTTAGAGCATCCGAGATACAACGGTGGTACAAGAACCCTGATTTTAGTCTATTTTCGAGCAATCGGCAAAGCCTTAGAATGACTTCCTATTGTCAGCCAGACTTAGCAAACGGCAAAATTGCCTCAAAACAAAAGGTTAAACAATCTTAACAATCTGTTAAAACTTGCACATCTTTGAAGGCTGGTTTTGCTCTGCAAAACTCTTAGATTTCCCATTTTTCGTTATTGCACTTTTTTGTACCGTTCAATTTTGGTGGTATCGCATTTCTGTCTGTGTTTCAGTTACTTGCAAAAGCTCAAAGCAATCCCACATGTAACATGGCGTGTGGTCAAGCGAGTCTTGTGCGTACCTCTCAGGCTTCATCACGTGTCTGACTTTTTTACTCGTCACATGATGGCATCAATGATTCATAAGGGTTGCCTCAGGACTACCTCAGGACTACCTCAGGGTTAAGTCAGGACTACCTCAGGGTTAAGTCAGGGTTAAGTCAGGGTTTCAAAACTACCAAAAAGGTAAGTTTTGCTGCTGAGTAGGATGGGACAAGAAGCAGGTTTAAACAGACCTACATGCGAACAGGGTGATGCATTGAAGAAGTCAGAAAGTAAAAAAATTACATGCGGGAAGTGTGGGATAGGTGGATAAAAAATGGATATATTGATAATGACGAAAGACCGTCCGTTCTGTTGATGAAGGACGGACGGTCTGTAGGGCCACGAATAATCGTGACTTGTTATGGCTCTCTTAGAATGGCAAGGCGAGCACGAAGCGTGCGCCGGGACCTTCGAACGAGGTGTCGAGGGTGAGGTCGCCGTTCAGTCGGCGGGCAATGCTGCGTGCAGCGGTGAGCCCGACGCCGGCGCCGTCGAAGTAACTGTTGAGTTTGGTGAACGGCTCGAACACCTTCTCTGCATCCTCTGCGGGGATGCCTGAGCCGGTATCTTCGACAATGAACTGTATTTGTGCACCTTCGGGCTTCACCGTGAGTTTCACGCTGCCTTCGGTGGTGAACTTGGCGGCATTGTCGAGCAGAGCACCAAGGGCACGCACTACCTGAGCCTCGTTGGTGAGCAGCATGGAGGTCTTCACATCCTCGCTAGCCTCGGTGGTGAAAGTCAGGTAACTGGCTGCGCCGATGCCCGACTCCAGGACGGCCTTGTCGATGATCTCTCCCACGGTGACGTTGTCGTCAGCCTCGATGGCTGTCTCTAAGGCCACGTCGTTGGCATTGAGGATGCCGTTCAGAAGGCGCAGGGCACTGGCGGGATTGGTTGTAAGCAGTTTCTTGGCCTCAAGGGCTGCCTGCTCGATGAGTTGCTTCTTCTGCAGTTGCGAGCCGCTGAGTGCTTGGTACTGTTCCTGCAGGTCGTGGTTTTGCTGTTGCAGTGTATTCACGGCGTTCTGCATCTTCTGCTTGTCCTCTTCCATCTTGTCGAAGGCCAGCAGGGCCTGCTCATAGCCCTGGCCCACATTGTCGAAGTTCTGTTCCAGTGAACGGTAGTCGGAGAGTAGCCTCTCCTGTTCGTCAACGCGCTTCTGATAGTCCTTCAGCAGTTGCTGCTGGTCTGCAGTATGCTTGTTGGCTGCCTTCATCTGGAAATAGAGTGCTGCACCAAGAATGATCACCAGCAGCACGAGAATGATGATTAAGATGGTCATGCCTATTCGTCTTTTTTCTTTTCAACCTTCATGAACTTCGTAAAGCCGGTCATTGCCAGCACCTTGTAGATTTCAGGGCTTACGTTGGTCATCTTGAACTGACCTTTCAACTGCATCACGGTACGCATGGTCTTCTGGATGATGCGGAGCCCGGAACTAGCCATGTAAGTCAGTTCTGAGCAATCCATTTCGAGGTCAACACCTCCGTCTACCAGAGCGGGCTTGATGTCCTCTTCAAACTGGTTGGCATTCATGGTGTCGATACGGGCACCTGTCTGGATGATGGTCTTACCACCTTCTTTAATAATTTTTGTCATAGTCGTATAAAGTTTAATAATTCTTTTATGTTTATTGTTCGATTTAAATTGCTTTTTTCATTGTGAGCAGGTTCTTCCCCTCTAATCGTTGGTAGGTCACCTCGTTCATGATGTTCTTGACGATATAGATCCCCATTCCTCCGAGGTCTCGTTCAGCAGGATTGACATCCATGTCGGTGTCATCGGTCTCGTTCATGGTGGGGTCGAACTCCTTGCCACGGTCGCTGAGCACGAACGTCAGTTCCTTGCCGTCGCTCTCTGCCAGCAGTTCAATGTCAGCCTCCTTGCCTTCGGGGTAGGCATAGGAGATGACGTTGACCACCATCTCTTCCATGACAAGGTTCAGATTCATCTGGAGTTCCATGTCGAGCCCCAGTTCCTCGCCAATCTCTTCAACGAACCGGTTCACCCGCTCCAGTTCGTCCAAATGATTTTTGATTCTGATTTCCTTTTTCATTGATTTCATTATGGTTTATTATTATTGATTGTCTCTTATCACTTTCACGCACAGCATGGTGAGGTCGTCGTTAGGCTCTGCGCCGTCACGATGTTTCTCCACCTCGTCGCGCAGCAGTTCGATGGTTTTCTCACTGCTCTCAAACGGGGTGGTCTGCAGAATTTCCAGGAGTTTCTCGTCGCTGAACTGCTCTTGCTCCTTGTTCTCTGCCTCGTTGAGTCCGTCAGTATAGATAAACAGCGGACGGTTTGTGATGTCGGCAATCTCCTCACCCTCGAATTCCATCTCTGGCCAGAGACCGATGGGGGCATTGGGAATCATCTCGATAAATTCCGTGGTGCCGTCGCCGATGAGCACGGGTGGGTTGTGTCCTGCATTGCAGAAGTCGAGATGACCTGTGGTGAGGTCGAGGAGTCCAAGGAACATGGTGACGAACATGCCGCGTTCGTTGTCATCGCCGGAAAGGGCGTCGTTAATGCGTGTGGCTATCTCTGCCGGCATCATGCCTTGGGCGGCGAGAGTGCGGAAGAGTCGGGTAGCCTGCGCCATGAACAATGAGGCAGGAACTCCCTTGCCTGATACATCGCCGAGTGCGAAGTATAGTTTGTCGTCGTTGAGGACATAACCATAGAGGTCACCGCCAACTTCCTTGGCGGGGGTCATGGAGGCATAGAGGTCAAGGTCTGGACGGTCAGGGAAGGTGCTTGGTACCATCGACATCTGGATATCGCGGGCAATACGCAGGTCACTCTCAATACGCTCCTTGGCAATGGTCGTCTCCTCCAACTGGTCGTAAGCGGTGAGCAGTTTTTGGTGGGTCTCCTCCAGTTTGCCATGAGCATCCTCCAACTTTTCATGGGCAATTCTGAGACGTCTGGCGCTGCGGATGCGGAAAAAGAGGAAAATGGCGAGCGAGAACACGATGATGCTGGAGATGAGAATGATACCGAGACGCTGCTGTTCGGCACGCTGGCGTTCCTCCTGCATCTTGATTTCGTCAACGTGGAGAATGGTATTCATCTCTGCTAATGCTTTCCTGGTTTCAAAACCATTGACAGAATCCGTTATCTCATACATACGGCTATAGAGTTCTGACGCTTCACGGAATCTCTTAATGCTTGCCAAGATGACGGCACGTTGCTTAAGAGTACTCAGATAGTCAGCAGTCTCGCTGATTCCGTCGTACATCAGCATTTGTTGGTTGCTGAATTCCAATGCCTCATTGTAATGACCTTGCAGGATCAGAAGTTTGGTTCGATAGAAAAGCCATGAACGGAAAGAATAGTCTTCTTCTGAGGAAATAAGTTCCCGGGCTTCGTTAAGGGTCTGTTCTGCCTGGTCAAGACGGTTGAGGCCAAGGTCAGCACGGACACATCCGATTTTATAATAAACAAAGAGGGGGTTTAAGGCTGATAGGTCAATGGCGATATCACTATTATTGCTCAGTCCGAGCCGTTCTTTTTCTCTTTGGGTAGAAATGTCGCGAACCTCATCCAGATAGACCTTCCATTGCTTCGTCATATTGTCGAGTTTCTCAAACTCTTCTGTGCGTTCATAAACTTCCGACAGGGAATAGAACAGTTCTCCAAGTTGTGAAGGGGGCTCTTTTTGTTTTAATAGCAACTGGATGCTTTTTTGATAGCAGTCGGCTGCTTTATCCATCATGCCCATATTGACATAGGCAATACCCATGGCGTAGTAAGCCTGCCCCATTCCGCTCTCGTCCTTTCGCTGCATGGCATCACTCTGCATCTTCTCAGCCTCCTGCAATCCTGTGGTCACATTGCCGTCGTAAACGTATGTCCTTACCAAAAGTCCCCAGATTTCATAATATGAAGTCCATATTTCTGTCTTACTGATAATGTCAAGATCTTGATGGGCATATTTGTAGATGGAGTCGTTCAGGTCATTATTGTAGGCAAACACGGTTCTGATGATGCGTGCATCGACTTCTTCTCTAATGTCATGTTGTATTTGAGCCTCCTCAATAAGGTCATTGGCATACTGCCACTGTTCGGACAGAGGTCGCTGTTCTTCCTGGCTTGCCTGAAAAATCTTGCCACGCATAGCAATACGGTCTTTCCCCTTTTTGGCAGATAGTTCCTTTTTGCACTCCTCGAGACTCTGTGCTGGCAGCAAGAATGCAGTCATCAGGAACAGGATACTGGCTATGGTTCGAAATGGAATCATGTGGCATATAGCGATTTGTTGGGTGCAAATATACACAAAATAAATGGAAAAGAAAACAAAAGAAAGATTTTTTTAAGGAAACGGGCTGTTTTTCTCCTATTTTTATAGGTCGAGCCCATTATTTATGACTACTTGGCGCATGTTTTTCAACAAGTCACTGGCGAAGATGAAGTCTGTCAGGCGTTCGTTGGTGGACTTCATGATCTGGCTGCTCTCGCCCTGCCATTCCTTCTCGCCCTCATAGATGAAGATGATATTCTCACCAATGCCCATGACGGAGTTCATGTCGTGGGTGTTGATGATCGTCGTAATGTTAAATTCTTTGGTGATACCCTGAAGAAGGTCGTCAATAACGAGCGAGGTCTTGGGGTCGAGTCCGGAGTTGGGTTCGTCGCAGAAGAGATACTTGGGGTTAAGGGCAATGGCACGGGCAATAGCGACGCGCTTCTGCATACCACCTGAGATCTCTCCGGGGAATTTCTCTTCGGCACCGTCAAGGTTAACACGATCCAGGCATTCCATGGCGCGTTTTGTGCGCTCTCGAAGATTCATCGTGGAGAACATATCAAGCGGGAACATCACATTCTCAAGGACGGTCAACGAGTCGAAGAGGGCGGCACTCTGGAAGATCATACCCATCTCGCGGCGCATCATCACCTTCTCGTGCTTGGACATCCGTATAAAGTCGCGTCCGTCGTAGAGCACCTGGCCGCTGGTAGGATCAAGCAATCCCACGAGATTCTTCATAAGTACCGTCTTACCACTGCCACTGCGTCCGATGATGAGGTTTGTCTTGCCATTCTCGAACACGGTGCTGATATCCTTCAGTACCTCTTTTCCTTCAAATGACTTGTATAGATTTTTGACTTCAATCATGACAGCAGTTGGGTTAGGAAGACATCACTGAAAAGAATCAGTACACTGGAGGTGACGACGGCATCGGTACTCGCCTTGCCGACATTGACACTGCCCCCCTCGACGGTGTAGCCGCAAAAGGCCGGGACACTGGAGATGATAAAGGCAAAGAACTGGCTCTTGATGATACTCATCCAGAGAAACCACGGTACGAAATCATGCTGAAGTCCCGCCGTTAGGTCGTCGGGCGGCAGGATGTGTCCGATATAGGAGGTGGCATAGGCTCCTAAAATACCTGTGGCAGAAGAGAAAATCACGAGGAACGGCATGATGGTGAGCATGCCCATAATCTTGGGGAGAATCAGGTAACAGGCTGAGTTGACTCCCATGATCTCAAGGGCATCGATCTGCTGCGTGACCCGCATCGTGCCTAACTCAGAGGCGATGTTCGAGCCCACCTTTCCAGCAAGAATGAGGCACATGATACTGCTGGAGAACTCGAGGAGCAGAATCTCGCGAGTGGTGTAGCCCGATACCCACCGGGGCATCCAGGGACTTTGGATGTTGAGTTTCATCTGGATACAGATCACGGCTCCGATGAAGAAGGAGATAATCAGGACGATGCCAATGGAGTTGACACCTAACTGCGCCATCTCCTTGATGTATTGCTTGAGGAACATTCTGAGTCTTTCGGGGCGTGAAAAAGTACGCCCCATGAGCATCAGGTACCGTCCGAATATAGCCAGATATTTGAGTATCATCTTTCTTTTGTTCCCTTATTTGGGTGCAAAGGTACTAAATAATTCTTAATTATAAGTATTTCTTTCTTTTTTTTTGTACCTTTGCAGCCAATTAGCAGCCGATTATGGAAGAAATGACAACTAACAATGAGCGTCTGGTACTCCGGACAGAAGGACTGGTGAAGCGCTATGGAAAGCGTACCGTGGTCAATGATGTGAGTTTTGACGTGAAGCAGGGTGAGATTGTAGGACTGTTGGGGCCGAACGGTGCCGGAAAGACCACCTCTTTCTACATGACTACGGGATTGGTTGTGCCTAATGGTGGTCATATCTATTTAGGCGATGAGGAGGTTACCACTTATCCAGTCTATAAGCGCGCTCGTGCCGGTATTGGCTATCTGGCCCAGGAAGCGTCTGTTTTCCGTAAGATGAGCGTGGAGGACAATATCCTGTCAGTCCTTGAGATGACTGGCAAACCGCGTGACTATCAGTTGCAGAAACTGGAAAGCCTGATTAGTGAGTTTCGTTTGGGCAAGGTGCGCAAGAATAAGGGTGATCAACTTTCCGGTGGTGAGCGTCGTCGAACGGAGATAGCCCGTTGTCTGGCCATTGAGCCGAAGTTCATCATGCTGGATGAGCCCTTTGCCGGTGTGGACCCCATTGCTGTAGAGGATATCCAGCAGATTGTGTGGCATTTGAAGTATCGTAATATCGGCATCCTGATAACTGACCATAACGTAGACGAGACACTGGCCATCACCGACCGTGCCTATTTGCTTTTCGAGGGGCGCATCCTGTTTCAGGGAACCCCAGAGGAACTGGCCGCCAACAAGGTGGTGCGCGAGAAATACCTCACGGAATCATTCGAACTCCGCAAAAAAGCCTTCCAGAGTTAAAATATCTAAATTATGCTTTTTTTCGGCTGAGATTGCGTAATTTTGCACCTCCAAATTGAGATATATAATAAATAAGGTATAGAAAAAGATGAAAATTTCATTTGATTGCGCCGATAAGATCAATGGTCTGTTGACGATGACCGTTGAACCGGCAGACTACCAAGAGAAGGTAGAGAAAACGTTAAAGGATTATCGTAAGAAAGCCCAAGTGCCTGGTTTCCGCCCTGGAAATGTTCCTATGGGACTAATCAAGAAGCAGTATGGTACCGCCGTGAAGGTGGAAGAGGTTAATAAACTGCTGGGTGAGAAACTCTATGAGTATGTGCGTGAGAACAAGATTCAGATGTTGGGCGATCCCCTGCCTAATACCGAGAAGCAGCAGCCTCAGGATTTTGAAAAGGAAGGTGACCTGACCTTTGTGTTTGACATCGCTGTGGCTCCGGCATTTGAGGCCAAGTTGAGCGGACGAGACAAGATTACCTATTATACTATTACTGTTGACGACAAGATGATTGACCAGCAGGTGCAGATGTATGCCTCACAGGCTGGTGAGTTCGTCAAGGCCGAAGTGTTTAGCGGTAATGATACGCTGACAGGCGATCTGCGTGAGTTGGACAAGAAAGGCAATACGCTTGAAGGCGGTATCACAACCGAGGGCGGTATGATCATGCCGGCCTATATCAAGGAAGAGAAACAGAAAAAACTCTTCGACGGTTGTAAGCCTGGCGACATTATTACCTTTAATCCCAAGAAGGCTTATCCAGACAACGACGCAGAGGTGGCAGCCCTGTTGAAGGTGGACAAGGAAAAGGTGAAGGACCTGACGTCGGATTTTAGTTTCCAGATTACCGAGATCCGTCATTTCCAGCCCGCTGAAGTGAACCAGGCTCTGTTTGACAAAGTCTTTGGTGAAGGTGTCGTCAAGGATGCGAAAGCCTTCCGTGAGAAGATTGCTGAACAGTTGAAGGCCCAGTTTGCCGGTAGCAGTGACTATAAGTTTATGTTGGACGTCCGTGAGCATCTTGAGAAGAAAGTCGGTAACCTGGAATTTCCAGAGGCTCTGTTGAAGCGCATCATGCAGAATAACAACAAGGACAAGGAAGCAGATTTCGTGGAGAAGAACTTTGATGCCAGTATTCAGGAACTGAAGTGGCACCTGATTAAGGAGCAGATTGTGGCAGCCCAGAAGATTGAGGTGAAGGAGGAGGACTTGATGGGAGTGGCCAAGAGTGCCATCCGTGCGCAGTTCGCCCAGTATGGTATGAATAATATTCCTGAGGACGTGGTGGAGAACTATGCCTCTGAGCAGTTGAAGAAGCGTGAGAACGTTGATAACTTTGTGGACCGCGCCGTCGATATGAAGTTGACAGAAGTACTCAAAACAGTGGTCAAACTGGAGGAGAAACCTGTCAGTTTGGAGGAGTTTAACAAGTTAATGGAGAGAAAATAAGTTTTTTTACGAAAAAATAACTCCATTTTTTGAAGGGTTATCGACTTTTTTGTTTATCTTTGTGTCCCAATATGCAAGATAAAAGGTCGATGACCCTTTTTGTAGTAGTAAATAGTAAAGAAGATAAGGAGTTAAGAAGATGAAGAATGATTTTAGGAAATACGCCGTAGGGCATTTAGGAATGGACGGTCTGACGCTTGACGAGGTAATGAAGGCTCAGGCACAGTATCTGAATCCGTATATCCTTGAGGAGCGTCAGTTAAATGTGACTCAAATGGATGTCTTTTCCAGGCTGATGATGGATCGCATCATCTTTCTCGGCACGCAGATAGACGATTATACCGCCAATACGTTGCAGGCCCAGTTACTCTATCTGGACTCTGTGGATTCCGGTAAGGATATCTCCATCTATATCAACAGTCCTGGCGGTAGTGTGACTGCCGGTCTTGGTATTTATGACACGATGCAGTTCATCTCCAGCGATGTGGCTACCATCTGCACAGGTATGGCCGCCTCGATGGGTGCCGTCCTGTTGGTGGCCGGTACGGAGGGCAAGCGTTCTGCACTGCCTCATAGTAGGGTGATGATTCACCAGCCGTTGGGTGGCGTACAGGGTCAGGCTTCGGATATCGAGATCGAAGCCAAGGAGATTCTGAAGTTCAAGAAGGAATTATATACGATTATCTCCAATCACTCACATACTCCTTATGAGAAAGTCTATGCCGACTCTGACCGTAACTATTGGATGACGGCTGAGGAAGCCAAGGAATATGGCATGATTGACAACGTACTGACGAGAAAAGGATAAGAATGGTGAAGAAAGGTGTATGTAGTTTCTGCGGAAGGACGGAAAGAGAGGTCAGACTGCTGATAACGGGACTCAACGGCTATATCTGTGAGGACTGTGCCCAGCAGGCTTACCAAATTGTCCAGCAGCAGGACTGGATGCAGAAGAATGCGGCGGCTGGTGAGGCTAATGGGTCTCGTCGGTATAATGGGGGCGCAAAGGGGCAGATCCCCAAACCTCATGAGATCAAAGCCTATCTTGACCAGTATGTGATTGGGCAGGATGAGGCCAAGCGCTATCTGTCTGTGGCAGTGTATAATCATTACAAGCGACTCCAGCAGCCTGCCAGTGCTGACGAGGTGGAGATTGAGAAGAGTAATATCATAATGGTGGGCTCGACAGGAACAGGAAAGACGCTTCTGGCCAGAACCATTGCCCGTCTTTTGGATGTGCCATTTACAATAGTCGACGCCACGGTGTTTACAGAGGCCGGCTATGTGGGAGAGGACGTGGAGAGTATCCTGACCCGGTTGTTGCAGGTGGCCGACTATGATGTGAATGCAGCCCAGCGTGGTATTGTGTTTATCGACGAGATTGACAAGATTGCCCGTAAGGCTGACAATCCTTCGATTACCCGTGATGTCAGTGGTGAGGGTGTCCAGCAGGGACTGCTGAAACTATTGGAGGGAACGACTGTTAATGTACCGCCCAAAGGCGGGAGAAAGCATCCCGACCAGGAATACATTCAGTTGGATACCCGTAACATCCTGTTTATCTGTGGTGGCGCCTTTGACGGAATAGAGCGGAAGATAGCGCAACGGATGAACACCCATGTGGTGGGGTATAATTCTGTACAGAATGTTGCTAAAATTGACAAGGCGAATATGATGCAGTATATCGTGCCGCAGGATCTGAAATCATTCGGGCTCATCCCTGAGATTATTGGACGATTGCCCGTGCTGACTTATCTGAACCCGCTTGACCGCGAGGCTTTGGAAAAGATTCTTGTGGAACCGAAGAATTCCATTATCCGTCAGTATGTGAAACTCTTTGAGATGGATGGTATCCAACTCACGTTTACGCCCGAAGCGCTGGAAGTCATCGTCGACAAGGCTGTGGAGTACAAACTCGGTGCTCGCGGACTCCGGTCGATTGTTGAAAGTGTGATGATGGACACAATGTTCGATGCCCCATCCAAAAAAATAAAGAAATTTGAGGTAACAGCCGATTTCACAAAAAAACAATTGGAGAAGTCTCATTTGCAGAAATTGGCCTCGTGATAGAAGTGAAAAGGTGAGAAATGATTAGTGAATAGGAGGAAATATATGGCAGAGAAGATTAATCTAACAACTGCTTTGAAGAAATACTTTGGATTTGACAAGTTCAAAGGGGATCAAGAACGTATCATCCAGAATGTGTTGGATGGGAAAGATACTTTTGTGTTGATGCCGACGGGTGGAGGAAAGAGCCTCTGCTACCAATTGCCATCATTGCTAATGGATGGTACGGCCATTGTCATATCTCCTCTGATTGCCCTGATGAAGAACCAGGTGGATGTCATCTCCAATCTGAGTGAACAGGAGGGGACGGCTCATTACCTGAATTCCTCATTAAACAAGGCTGCCATTGATCAGGTAAAGGCAGATATTTTGGCAGGACATACGAAACTTCTCTACGTAGCCCCTGAGTCGTTGACGAAAGAGGACAATGTGGAGTTCCTGAAATCGGTGAAGATCTCTTTCTATGCCGTCGACGAGGCGCATTGTATTTCGGAATGGGGCCACGATTTCCGTCCGGAATACCGTCGTATCCGTCCAATTGTCAATGAGATTGGTGAAGCCCCGATTATTGCATTGACTGCCACCGCCACTGATAAGGTTCGCTCAGATATCAAAAAGAACTTGGGTATCGTGGATGCCACAGAATTTAAGAGTTCTTTTAACCGTCCGAATCTGTATTACGAGGTTAGGGCGAAGACAAAGGAGGTGGATAAGGATATTATCAAATTCATAAAGCAACATTCTGGTAAGAGCGGTATCATCTATTGCCTTTCCCGAAAGAAAGTCGAGGAACTGGCCGCCATCCTCAGGGCCAACGATATTAAGGCGGCTGCCTATCATGCCGGACTGGATTCTGCCACCCGTACTCAGACACAGGATGCCTTCCTGATGGAAGACATCGATGTGATTGTAGCCACCATTGCCTTTGGTATGGGGATTGACAAGCCTGATGTACGGTTTGTGATTCATTATGATATCCCGAAGTCGTTGGAAGGCTACTATCAGGAGACCGGTCGTGCCGGTCGTGATGGCGGCGAGGGTATCTGTCTGGCTTTCTATTCCAGTAAGGATCTGGACAAATTGGAAAAGTTTATGGAAGGAAAACCTGTGGCCGAACAGGATATCGGGCGTCAGTTGTTGGTGGAGACTGCTGCCTATGCCGAGACGAGTGTCTGCCGCAGGAAGATGCTGCTGCACTATTTCGGTGAGATATACGAAAAGGACAACTGTGGGAACTGTGACAACTGTCTGCATCCAAAGACCAAGATAGAGGCCAAGGATCAGTTGGTGACGGTACTGAATGTGATCCAACTCATCAAGGAGAACTTCCGTAGCGACTATGTGATTGACTTCATTATGGGCAAGGAAACGGAGGAGATTCTGGCGCATAAGCACCACGAACTGGAGGAGTTTGGTATCGGTGAGGATGATGATGAGAAGATTTGGAATCCGGTCATTCGTCAGGCGCTCATCGCAGGCTATCTCCGGAAAGAGGTGGAGAACTACGGACTATTGAAGATTACGGCTGCCGGCAAGAAGTTCCTGAAATCCCCGAAGTCATTTATGATTGTCAAGGATGCGGAATTTAGTGACGACTATGAGACCGGCGTGGAGCCGGAAGGAGGTACGGGAGCCCTCGACCCAACGCTCAGTGCGATGCTGCGTGATCTCCGTAAGAAAGTCTCGAAACGTTTGGAGCGTCCGCCATACGTTATTTTCCAGGACGTCAGCATTGATCAGATGGCTACGGACTATCCTGTTACCCTTGAAGAGTTGAAGAATATCCAAGGTGTGGGTGAAGGCAAGGTGAAACAGCCCTACGCCAAGGAGTTCGTGGACTTGATTGCCAAGTATTGCGAGGAAAACGAGATAGAGCGCCAGATGGATCTGCGTGTCCGTACAGTTGCAAAGAAGTCGATGTTGAAGGTGAAGATTATCCAGAGCATCGACCGTCAGATTGCTCTTGATGATATCGCTAATGCCCAGGGCATCGATTTTGAAGAATTGCTCGACGAGATAGAGGCGATTGTTTATAGTGGAACGAAACTTAATATCGACTATTTCCTGGAAGAGGTGATGGACGAGGATCATATTGATGATATCTATGACTATTTCGCAGAGTCAGATACCGACAAGTTAGATGTGGCTCAGGAAGAACTGGGAGCAGACTATTCCGAGGATGAGATCCGTCTGGTACGCATCAAATTCATCTCGGAGATGGCGAATTGAATTGTAAATAATAAAATTCTAAATTATAAATATAATGGCTTCATTTATTGACGACAAGATTGTGATGGACGGCTTGACATTCGATGATGTCTTGTTGATTCCGGCTTATTCAGAAGTACTGCCCAAGACAGTAGAGTTGAAAACCCGTTTCTCTCGTAATATTGAGTTGAACGTTCCTTTCGTAACGGCTGCGATGGATACGGTCACAGAATCCCAGATGGCCATTGCCATTGCCCGTGAAGGTGGTATCGGTGTGATCCATAAGAATATGTCTATCGAAGAACAGGCCCGTCAGGTGGCCATTGTCAAGCGTGCAGAGAATGGTATGATTTATGATCCTATCACCATCCCCCTCGGTTCTACGGTGGCTCAGGCTCTCGACATCATGTCGGAATATCATATAGGTGGTATCCCCGTGGTGGACGATGATAATCATCTTGTGGGTATCGTGACGAATCGTGACCTGCGCTTTGAGCGCCGTCTCGACCGACCTGTTGATGAGGTTATGTCGAAGGATAACCTCGTCACCACCCATCAGCAGACGGACCTGACGGCGGCCGCCCAGATCCTACAGGAGAACAAAATCGAGAAACTTCCCGTAGTTGACAAGGACAATCGTCTCATCGGTCTGATTACGTATAAGGATATTACCAAGGCCAAGGATAAGCCGATGGCCTGCAAGGATGAGAAAGGACGTCTGCGTGTCGCTGCCGGTGTCGGTGTGACGTTCGATACGCTGGATCGTATGCAGGCTTTGGTAGATGCGGGTGCCGATGCCATTGTGATTGATACGGCTCACGGTCATTCCAAGTCTGTGATAGAGAAGTTGGTGGAGGCCAAGAAAGCCTTCCCCCATATTGATATTGTGGTGGGTAATGTCGCTACTGGCGAGGCTGCAAAGATGCTCGTTGAGAATGGTGCCGACTCCGTGAAGGTGGGTATTGGCCCTGGATCCATCTGTACGACCCGTGTGGTGGCCGGTGTAGGCGTGCCCCAGTTGAGTGCTGTCTATGATGTTTATAGTGCCTTGAGGGGAACAGGTGTACCTCTCATTGCGGATGGCGGTTTGCGCTATTCCGGCGATATCGTGAAGGCTCTCGCTGCCGGTGGCAGTTGTGTGATGATCGGTTCTCTGGTTGCAGGCACGGAAGAGAGTCCAGGCGACACCATAATCTATAATGGACGTAAGTTCAAGAGTTATCGCGGCATGGGCTCTTTGGAGGCTATGGAACAGAAACACGGCTCTAAGGACCGTTACTTCCAGGGCGATACCAAAGAAGTGAAGAAGTTAGTGCCCGAGGGTATTGCCGGACGTGTGCCGTATAAGGGAACTGTTCAGGAGGTGATTTACCAGATGGTCGGTGGCTTGCGCTCTGGTATGGGCTATTGCGGTGCCGCTACCATCGAGAAACTCCACGAGGCCAAGTTCACCCGCATCACCAATGCCGGTGTTAACGAGAGTCATCCGCACGATATCACCATCACCAGTGAGGCTCCCAATTATAGTCGTCCTAATGACTGAACATTGAAGATTATGAAGAGGTTATTGCTATTCTTTCTCACTTTTCACTTTTCTCTTTTCACTGCTTTGGCTCAGCCAAAATCGGATCCCGTGATTATGACTATCAATGGGAATCCTGTGTTACGTTCGGAGTTTGAATATTCCTATAACAAGAATAATTCTGAGGGCGTCATCGACAAAAAGACAATTGATGAATACGTTGACCTGTTTATCAACTATAAGTTGAAGGTGGCAGCCGCGCTGGATGCGAAACTGGATACCATGACATCCTTTAAGCAGGAGTTTGCAATGTATCGTGACCAGCAGGTGCGCCCTACATTGGTGACAGATGCGGATGTGCTGAAAGAGGCTCGTGACACTTATGACCGTACCAAAGAACAGATTGGCTCGAAAGGACTGATCTATCCGGCACACATCTTTTTCCTCCTCTCCTCGAAGGCAACACAGGAAGAGCAAGACAGGGTTCGGCATCGTGCGGATTCCGTTTACCAACTCTTGAAGGATGGTGCAGATTACGCGGATCTTGCCAAACGCTTTTCCGATGATAAGAAAACTGGAGCCAATGGCGGAGTGCTTTCTACATGGATTGCCCCCAATCAGGCTTTCAAGGAGTTCGAGGATGCTGCCTATGCCTTGCAGGTCGGTGAGTTCAGTCGACCGGTATTGTCGCCGAGAGGCTATCATATCATCCTGATGAAAGACCGTAAGCAGTTGGAACCCTTCGATTCGTTAAAGAATTCTATCATCCAGAGAATAGAGCAACAGGGCCTTCGTGAACGTATTGCAGACCAGAAGATTCAGCAGATGGTGAAACTGGCAGGTGGCACAAAGACCCAAGAAGATATTATGGCTATGAGGACTGACTCTTTATCGGCGGTGGATAGTGAGGCAAAATACTTGATTCAGGAGTACCATGACGGTCTGCTGCTCTATGAGATCAGTAATCGTGAAGTTTGGGAAAAGGGCGCGAAAGATGAAGTCGGCCTGGCGGCTTATTTCAAGGAACACAAGAAAGACTATGCCTGGTCTGAGCCTCATTATAAGGGTATTGCCTATCATGTGAAGAATAAAGCCGATGTGAAGGCCGTGAAGAATTGTGTCAAAAAACTGCCTTTTGATCAGTGGGCAGAGGTTTTGCGCAGTACCTTCAACCCCGATTCGGTGATTCGTATTCGTGTGGAGAAGGGCATCTTTAAGCCGGGTGACCATCCCCTGGTTGACAAAGAGGTCTTTAAACGTGCCGCAACTGTCACTCCTGTTGAAGGCTATCCGATAGATGCTGTCTATGGCAAACTGCTGAAAAAAGGACCTGAGGACTATACCGATGTCCGAGGCCAGGTGACTGCCGACTATCAGGATATGCTTGAAAAAGCCTGGGTCTATGACCTGCGTCAGCGCTATCCGTTCACAGTGTATAAAGAAGTATTGAAAACAGTTAATAAGCATCAATGAGAATCACAAGAAAGTTTATCTTGCCTATCTTGGCAACAGTCCCTCTGATGGGTATTGCCACTATGCCGAGTCCTGCCAGTATACCAGTTCTGTCAATGGCTTCTGCGGATTCTGACTCCGTTGTTCCGGTTCATAGTATCATTGACGAGGTGATCTGGGTTGTTGGCGATGAGGCAATCTTGAAGTCTGATGTAGAGAATATGCGTATGCAGGCTGCCATGGAGGGCGTCAAGTGGAGTGGGGATCCGGATTGCACGATCCCGGAACAGATTGCCGTCCAGAAACTCTTTGTTCATCAGGCAGATATAGACAGCATCGAAGTGACGGATGCAGATGTGGCACAGGATGTGGAACAGACCATCAGCGGTTGGCTTGAAATGGTGGATGGCTCCCGTGAAAGGCTGGAAGAATATAAGCATCAAACAATTACGGAGATGCGTAACGAGATGCGTGACGAGTTTAAGAATCGTTATAAAGTGCAGAAGATGCGTCAGAAACTGGTTGAGGGCATAGCCGTGACTCCAGCAGACGTGCGCCGATATTTCTCCAATCTTCCGCAAGACAGTCTTCCGTTTGTGCAAACAGAGGTGGAGGTGCAGATTATCTGTCAGACCCCTCGTGTCGAAGAAGAGGAAATCAATCGTGTGAAGGAAGAGTTGCGTGAATATACGGACCGTGTGAATAAGGGAGAGTCAACATTTCAGACCTTGGCACGCCTGTATTCCGAAGACCCAGTCTCAGCCCGTCGTGGCGGTGAACTGGGACTAGTGGGTCGTGCTACGCTGGATCCGGCGTTTGCCACAGTGGCTTTCAATCTGACTGACCCCAAAAAGATCTCCAAGATTGTAGAGTCTGAGTTTGGCTATCATATCATCCAATTAGTAGAGAAGCGTGGCGACAAGGTGAACGTCCGACATATTCTGAAAAAGCCCATCGTCTCTGACGAGGCCATCGAGAAGGCCTTGAGCCGGCTGGACTCCATTGCCGATGATATTCGTGCGGGTAAATTCACGTTTGAAGACGGTGCCTCCATGCTGTCTGACGATAAGGACACACGCAGTAACAAAGGCTTGATGAGCAACTCGCAGTTGCAATTTGGTCGCAGTATCACTTCCCGCTTCCAAATGCAGGACCTTCCTCCTGAGGTGGCTAAGGTGGTTGATACTATGCAGGTCGGACAGATATCGAAGCCTTTCCAGATGATTAACCAGAAGGAAAAGACCGTCTGTGTGATTGCCAAGTTGAAGAGTCGTGTCGACGGTCACAGGGCCAATATCAGTGATGATTATCAGGTGTTGAAGGAAGTGGTTCTTAACAAACGCCGTGAGGAATTTCTTCATAAGTGGGTCGTGGATAAGATAAAGGGTGTATACACCCGTCTGAATGACAACTATCGTGACTGTAAATTTGAGTACGAGGGCTGGATCAAGTGAAAAAGGCTGTATATTTCCTGATGTTTGTGCTTTTCCTGTCCGTGGCGGGAGCCGGTGCCCAGAAGAACCGTACCCGGAAGCGTCCTGCCCGTAAGACGAGGGTGCAAGACACACGCGTCTATCTGGTTCATGCCGATGTACTCCATTTCGACCAGTACAAGAATCCCGATGCGACCATCCTTAATGGAAAGGTGCACTTCACCCATGTCGGAGCCAGACTCTATTGTGATAGTGCCTATTTCTATGAGGCCAGCAATTCCTTTGAGGCCTTCGGTCATGTGAAGATGTATCAGGGCGACACCCTCTCCCTTGTCAGCGATTATGCCTATTATGACGGTAATGAACAGATTGCACGAGCCCGTTATAATGTGGTTTTGAAAAACAGGAAGACAACGCTCTATACGGACAGCCTTGACTTTGACCGTCTGTATGACAATGCCTATTTCTTTGAAGGCGGCAAGATGGTTGACGGTAACACGACACTGACATCCGACTGGGGGGAATATAATACGAAGACCAAGATGTCGGTGTTTAACTACGATGTGAAGATGAAGAGTCCGAAGTTCTATTTGACGACGGACACACTTTATTATGACAATGCACGTTCCATGGCACATATAGTAGGTCCTTCGAACATCACGTCAGGGAATAGTCATATCTATTCAGAACAAGGCTATTATGACACGAAGAACGAACAGGCCCGACTGATGGAACGGTCTGTGCTCGATAATGAAGGAAAGACCTTGGTGGGTGACAGTGTCTTTTATGACAGCAAACAGGGATTCAGTCAGGCTTTCCGCAACATCATCTATGTGGATTCCGTCAATAAGAACAAGTTGACAGGCAACTATGGGGAGTATTATGAGAACACCGGTTTTGCCCTTTGTACAGACAGTGCGGTGGCCATTGACTATTCACAGGGTGACTCGCTCTATATGCATGCCGATACTTTTAAGATTGTGACCTATAATATAGAGACGGATTCCGCCTACCGGAAAATCTATGCCTTCCATAAGGTCAGGGCTTACAGAACTGATGTGCAGGCCGTCTGTGATTCCTTGGTGTATAACTCATTAGATTCTTGTATGACGATGTATACGGATCCGATTGTATGGAACAACAACCAGCAATTGTTGGGCGACAAGATACAGGTTTTCTTGAAGGACTCTGTCATTGACAGGGCTCATGTTATCGGGAATGCGTTCTCCATCCAACAACTCCGAAGTGACACGTCCTGCTACAATCAGATATCCTCCAAAGAGATGTTTGCCTATTTCATTGACGGGAATATCCATGAGACACAGGCCAAGGATCAGGTCATCATCGGCTATTACTTCGAGGAAGGTGACACCGTACCTATTATATATAATTATCAGGAAACCACAGAACTGAAAATGTTCCTCAAAGACCGGAAGTTGCAGAGTGTTTGGACTCCGAAAACCAGCGGTACGATGTATCCGCTCAACCAGATACCAGCCAACAAAAAACAATTGGATGGCTTTGCTTGGTATGACGAGGTCCGTCCCCGTAATCGTTATGACATCTTTGTATGGCGCTCGAAGAAGAATGACAGATATAATACAACTGCTTCCCGATAGTGTTGCCAACCAGATTGCTGCTGGTGAGGTGATACAGCGTCCGGCTTCCGTTATCAAGGAGTTGGTTGAGAACGCTGTGGATGCCGAGGCCAAAACCATCCATGTGTTGGTGGTCGATGCCGGGCGTACATCCATTCAGGTGATCGACGATGGCAAAGGCATGTCTGAGACGGATGCGCGTTTGGCCTTTGAGCGTCATGCCACCTCCAAGATCCGCAAGGCAGACGACCTCTTCGCCCTGCATACGATGGGCTTTCGCGGAGAGGCACTTGCTTCCATTGCGGCGGTGGCTCAGGTAGAACTCCAGACCCGGACAGCGAGTGATGAGATCGGCACGCTGGTGTCTGTCTCCGGTTCAAAGGTGGTCGGGCAGGAGCCGACGTCCTGCCCTGTGGGTAGTAATTTCAAGGTGGAGAACCTCTTTTTTAATGTGCCGGCTCGCAGGAAGTTCCTCAAAACGAATGCCACGGAACTCAACAATATCCTGACGGCCTTTGAGCGTATCGTCCTCGTCTATCCGGAGATCAATTTTACCATGCATAGCAATGGCGTGGAACTGATGAACCTGAAGGCAGGCAGTCTGCGGCAGCGTATCGCCGATGTCTTTGGTCGTCAGTATGGTCAGGATCTGATACCGGTGGATGTCAATACCGCCATGTGCCGGATCTATGGTTTTGTGGCCAAGCCTGAGCAAGCCAGGAAGAAGGGTGGTTGTGACTATCTCTTTGTAAACGGTCGTTATATGAAGCATCCTTATTTCCATAAGGCTGTCATTACTGCTTATGACCGATTGATTCAGGATGGTATGCAAATACCCTATTTTCTCTATTTCGACATCAATCCAGCCGATATAGATGTTAACATCCACCCGACAAAGACGGAGATTAAGTTTGAGAATGAACAAGCCATCTGGCAGATTCTGATGGCGGCAGTTCGTGATGCGATTGGTAAGTTCTGCGAGGTGCCCACCATTGACTTCGACACCGTGGGTAAGCCCGAGATACCTGTCTATGACCCAGAACGGCCGATAGCCCCGCCGCAGCCTCATTATAACCCGGACTATAATCCGTTTAAGTCTGCCTCTACATCTCCCAAGAACCCTGTGCCATCAGACTGGCAGAAACTATACGACTCCCTGTCGTCTGTTTCTTTTCAGCGGCCTTCCGACCATTCCCCGTCAGATCTGTTTGACTCGTCGGAGATTTCCCCTGTCACCACTGTTCCGGAGATGATTGCAGAAAAGTCGCCCGTCCATTATCAGTTCAAGGGGAAATATGTCATGACGGCGGTAAAATCGGGTCTGATGATTATCGACCAGTATCGTGCCGACATCCGGATACTCTATGAGAAATATATGGAACAGCAGCGTGCCATGACTAGTGGGTCGCAAAAGTTGCTTTTCCCAGAAACCATTCAGTTTTCGGCCTCTGATGCTGTGGTGTTTGGCTCCATCCTGCCGACGCTCTCTGGGTTGGGATTTGACCTGAGTAATCTCGGTGGAAATACATACGCCATCAATGGCATCCCTGCCGGCATCGGGGGGATTGATCCTGTGATGCTGCTGCAACGGATGGTCGCTGATGCCTTGGAGAAGGGCAGGGGAGTGGCGGATGAGATCAATGCCACGGTGGCATTGAGTCTGGCACGCAGTGCGGCGATACCATACGGACAGATCCTTAGTAACGAGGAGATGGAGAACTTGGTTAATGAATTGTTTACCTGTTCAAATGTTAACTACACGCCCGATGGTAAGGCTGTCCTTTGCATCCTTCCACAATCGGATATTGAACAGTTATTAGGGTGATTTTGTTAAAAAACGTCAATGAAAAGCAACTTTTCACTTTTCACTTTTCGCTATTCACTTTTTTGTTGTACCTTTGCACCCGCAAAACGAAAAGAGGGCGTTTAGCTCAGTTGGTTTAGAGCATCTGCCTTACAAGCAGAGGGTCGGCGGTTCGAATCCGTCAACGCCCACGAAAGAGAAGCCTCAGAAGAAATTCTGAGGTTTTTTTTGTTGTTTCAAAAAAAATGCGTACCTTTGCCCGCATAAACCCAACAAACCCGTAAAACGAAAGACAAAGACTTATGATTTGGAATGAACACGTAGAGTGTATGGATCGCGAGCAACTTCGCGAGTTACAGAGCCGTCGCCTTGTCAAGATGGCAGAGTATGTGTATTACAACACTCCCTTCTATCGGAAGAAATTTCAGGAGATGGGGCTGGAGCCAGGCGACATCAAGAGCATCGACGATATCGTGAAACTGCCGTTTACCAACAAACTCGATCTCCGAGACAATTATCCTTTTGGTCTGGCCGCCGTGCCAATGAGTCAGATTGTGCGTATTCATGCTTCATCTGGTACGACTGGTAAGCCCGTGGTCGTGCTTTATACCCGTAAGGATCTTGCCATGTGGTCGGAGGCGATATCGCGTGCCTTTACCGCCTATGGTGCCGGCAAGGATGATATCTTCCAGGTAGCCTATGGCTACGGTCTCTTTACTGGCGGTCTGGGTGCCCATGACGGTGCTACGAATATTGGCGCATCCGTGATTCCTATCTCTTCGGGCAATACCCAGAAGCAAATTACCCTGATGCATGATTTCGGAACCACGATTCTCTGCTGTACCCCCAGTTACGCGATGTTTCTTGGCGAGGCGCTTGGAGAGTGCGAGTGGAACAGAGATGAGTTTAAACTGAAAGTGGGTGTTTTTGGTGCAGAACCCTGGACGGAAAAAATGCGCGTTAAACTGGAAGAGTCATTGGGTATCAAAGCCTATGACATCTATGGACTGAGCGAGATTGCCGGTCCCGGTGTGGGCTATGAGTGCCAGCACCAGTGTGGTACTCACCTTAACGAGGATCTGTTCTACCCGGAAATACTCGATCCCAATACCGGCGAACCATTGCCGGAGGGTACGTTCGGTGAACTGACATTTACCCATCTGACCAAAGAAGGTATGCCGCTGTTACGCTATCGTACCCATGACCTCACTGCTTTGCACTACGAGAAATGTGCTTGTGGCCGTACGCTTGTCCGTATGGACCGTATCCTTGGCCGTTGCGATGATATGTTAATCATCCGTGGTGTCAATGTGTTCCCGTCGCAGATTGAGGATGTCATCCTGAAGCAGAAAGAATTCGAGCCGCACTTCCTGCTCATCGTGGATCGTGTGAATAATACCGACACCTCCGAACTCAAAGTCGAGGTCAAGGAAGACTACTTCACTGACGACATGTCGACAATGGTCGGTCTGCAAAAGAAACTCGAAGGCGAACTTCGTAGTGTCATTGGCCTGGGATTCAAAGTGCGTCTCGTGGAGCCGAAGGGCATCGAGCGCTCCGAGGGCAAGGCCAAACGTGTGATAGATAAGCGCCAACTCTAGCAATCCTAGGCCGTCCTAGGCCGTCCTAGGTGATCCTAGATAATCCTAAAAAAACAATATAAAATGAAAGCAAAACAATTAAGTATTTTCCTCGAGAATAAGTCTGGCCGACTTACCGAGGTAACAGATGTTCTTGGCGAGGCAGGCGTCAACCTCTCAGCCATGAGTATTGCCGACAACAGTGACTTCGGCATCCTTCGTTGTATCGTTTCTGATCCGGAGAAAGCCTACCAGGTGTTGAAAGAGGCTCATTTTGCCGTTAAGATTACTGATGTCATCGGCTTTGTATGTCCGAACACGAGCGGTTCGCTGGCTGTCGTACTGAGATACCTTTCCCAGAAAGGCATCTTCATTGAGTATATGTATTCATTTGCCAATGGTGATGTGGCTCACGTGGTGATTCGTCCTACCGACCTTGATGCCTGTGAGCGTGTTCTGGAAGAGAAAAAGGTAGAACTGATGGCTGCAAACGACCTCTACCAGTTGTAAACAGGGTATAATACTTGGCGAATCTGCAAGTTTTTCGTGAGAAAATTTTGCAGATTCGATTTTTATCCTTACCTTTGCAGCCCAAATGACACACTGAATAAAGGATAATTATCGATAATTAGGAAAAATGGATTTAAGTTTACTGACAGCCATCTCGCCTATAGATGGCCGCTACAGAGGCAAGACGGAACCATTGGCAGAGTACTTTTCGGAATATGCGCTGATCCGCTATCGGGTGCGTGTGGAGATTGAGTATTTCATCTCTCTTTGCGAACTGCCATTGCCGCAATTGGAAGATTTCAACCATAGCCTGTTTGATAGGCTCCGCGATATCTATCGCAACCTGACTCCTGCCGAGGCGCAGCGTGTGAAGGACATCGAGAAGGTGACTAATCACGACGTCAAGGCTGTTGAATATTTCATCAAGGAGGAATTCGACAAAATGGGGGGATTGGAACGGTATAAGGAGTTTATTCATTTCGGTCTGACCTCACAGGATATTAACAATACCTCAGTCCCCCTTTCTGTCAAGGAGGCTTTGGAGAATGTGTATTATCCCTTGGTGGAGGAACTGATTGAGCAACTCCATGACTATGCAGAGGAATGGAAGATGATACCAATGCTTGCCAAGACTCATGGACAGCCTGCTTCTCCTACCCGTCTGGGCAAGGAGGTGATGGTTTATGTCTATCGCCTGGAGGAGCAGTTGCGTGGCTTGAAGGAGATACCAGTGACGGCGAAGTTCGGAGGTGCCACGGGTAATTACAATGCTCACCATGTGGCCTATCCCCAGTATGACTGGCGGGAGTTTGGCAATCAGTTCGTTAGTGAGAAACTGGGCCTGGAGCGTGAACAATATACCACGCAAATCTCCAACTATGACTGGCTGGGGGCTATTTTCGATGCCATGCGGCGTATCAACACCATTGTCATCGACCTTGACCGTGACTTTTGGATGTATATCTCCATGGACTATTTCAAGCAGAAGATCAAGGCTGGCGAGGTGGGTAGCAGTGCCATGCCGCATAAGGTGAACCCCATCGACTACGAGAACTCGGAGGGCAATCTTGGCATCGCCAATGCCGTGTTACAGTTCCTGGCACAGAAGTTGCCAGTCAGCCGTCTGCAACGCGACCTGACCGACTCTACTGTCCTGCGTAATGTAGGGGTACCGATGGGGCATGCTCTCATTGCCTTCCAAAGCACGTTAAAGGGACTGCGCAAGTTGATCCTTAACGAGGAGAAGTTGCAGGAAGATCTCGATAATACCTGGGCTGTGGTGGCAGAGGGTATTCAGACCATCCTTCGTCGTGAGGCATATCCACATCCCTACGAGGCATTGAAGGCCCTGACCCGAACCAATCAGAAGATGACGGAGCAGACCATCCGTGATTTTATCGAGACACTCGATGTCAGTGCATCCGTCAAGGAAGAGTTGCGGGCCATAACCCCTTCTACCTATACAGGTATTTAATTATATTATATACATATATTATATATAGAATGTTTTAGATTATTAAGTAAAATGGATTTCGAGAACGAAAAGAAACAAGAAGAAACACCAAAAGATGGTTTTCAGAGAGAACAGCGTGAATTCCGTCCGGGTCGCTCACCGCGCCCACGTATTCACAGCGGACAGCGTCCAGCCTATGAGCGTCCGAGTTACAACAATCATGAAGAGGATGAGGGCGGCTTCCGTCCGGAAGGTTTTGGTGCAGGTCTGCAGAGTGGCACACCTCAGCGCCCCAGTTATCGCCCGAGGACAGGTGGCTATAACCAGCAAGGAGGCTACAACCGTCAGCCCCGTGAGGGAGGTTACAACCGTCAGCCCCGTGAAGGAGGCTTCCTGCCTCGTCAGGGTGGCTACAATGGCAATCGCCCTGCTTACGGTGCTCCGCAGCGTGGTGGATTCCAGCCCCGTCAACCCCGTGAGGGCGGTTACAATCAGCAGGGGGGCTATCAGTCTCGTGGTTACCAGCCGCGTCCCGAAAGTGATTATGGACAGAAACCCCGAAGCGGTTATAACCCCAATTATCCTAACAAGCCCTATAAGCCATTTAAGAAGAATGTTCGCCCCCATTCGGCCGACTATGATCCGAATGCCAAGTATAGCATGAAGAAGCGTATCGAATATAAGGAAGTCAATTATGATCCCAACGAGCCGCTTCGTCTGAATAAGTACTTGGCTAATGCCGGTGTCTGTAGCCGTCGTGAAGCCGATGAGTTCATTCAGGCTGGTGTGGTGACGGTCAACGGTCAGGTAGTGACCGAACTGGGTACGAAGATTCTCCGTACCGATGAGGTTCGTTTCCACGATCAGCCTGTCACCATCGAGAAGAAAGTATATGTCTTGTTGAACAAGCCGAAGGACTATGTGACGACAAGTGATGATCCTCAGCAGCGTAAGACGGTGATGGATCTGGTGAAGAATGCTTGCACGGAGCGTATCTATCCTGTCGGTCGTCTGGATAGGAACACCACTGGCGTGCTCCTGCTCACGAACGATGGTGATATGGCCTCAAAACTGACCCACCCGAAATATCTCAAGAAGAAGATCTACCATGTCTTCCTCGATAAGGCCTGTGCGGCTCACGATCTCCAGCAGATCGCCGAAGGCATCCAACTCGAGGATGGTGAGATCAAGGCCGACGATGTGCAGTATGCCCATCCTACTGACAAGAAACAGATAGGCATTGAGATTCATTCTGGTAAGAACCGTATTGTACGCCGTATCTTTGAAAGCCTCGGCTATAAGGTAGTGAAACTGGATCGCGTGCAGTTTGCCGGTCTCACCAAGAAAAACCTGAAGCGCGGCGACTGGCGCTATCTCACAGAGGAAGAGGTCGACCGTCTCCGCATGGGCGCTTATGAGTAATAATCCTAGGCTATCCTAGGCTATCCTAGGCAGTCCTAGGTTATCCTAGTAAAAATAGAAATAATGAAACGAACAAAAATAATCGATGTTTTAAAATCGACTGAATATGGCAAGGAGATTTGCGTGAAGGGCTGGGTGCGCTCGCATCGTGGCAGCAAGAACGTTGATTTCATTGCCCTCAATGATGGCTCGACTATCAAGAACGTTCAGATTGTGGTCGATCCGGCAAAGTTTGATGATGAGTTGCTCAGACAGATTACCACAGGTGCCTGCATCTGTGCTGAGGGTACCCTCGTCGAGAGCCAGGGTGCTGGACAGAGCAGTGAGGTACAGGCCACACGTCTGGAAGTCTATGGCCTTTGCGGTAGTGACTATCCTATGCAGAAGAAGGGACAGTCGTTTGAGATGATGCGCAAGAATGCCCACATGCGTCTGCGTACCAATACCTTCGGGGCCGTGATGCGCATCCGCCATAATATGGCGATGGCTATCCATACTTATTTCCATGAACATGGATTCTTCTACTTCCATACCCCGCTGATTACGGCCAGTGACTGTGAAGGTGCCGGAAACATGTTTCAGGTGACCACGAAGAATCTCTATGACTTGAAGAAGGATGAGAACGGGAAGATCCTCTATGACGATGACTTCTTTGGTGAACAGACCTCGCTCACCGTCTCTGGTCAGTTGGAGGGTGAACTCGGTGCCACTGCACTGGGTGCCATCTATACCTTTGGCCCGACATTCCGTGCAGAGAATAGTAATACCCCGCGCCATCTGGCTGAGTTCTGGATGATAGAGCCCGAGGTGGCTTTTCTCGACCAGGAAGGACTGATGGATTTAGAAGAGGACTTCATCAAATATTGTGTTCGTTGGGCACTCGACAACTGCAAGGACGACTTGCAGTTCCTGAACCAGATGATCGACAAGACTCTTATTACTCGTCTTGAAGGTGTGCTCAAGGAGTCTTTCATCCGCTTGCCTTATACCGAGGGTATCAATATCTTGCAGGAGGCTATCAAGAATGGCAAGAAGTTTGAGTTCCCCTGCAACTGGGGCGACGATCTGGCTTCAGAGCATGAGCGTTACCTCGTGGAGGAACACTTTAAGAAACCGGTCATCATGACAGACTATCCCGCTGCCATCAAGGCCTTCTATATGAAACAGAATGGTACGGTAGGCTATAAAGGTTCCACTGCCCCCGGACCCACCATGCAGGGCACCGACGTCCTCTTCCCGCAGATTGGTGAGATCATCGGTGGCTCCGTCCGTGAGGAAAGTTATGACAAACTGATGGCAGAGATCAACCGTCGTGGTATGGAGACCGATAAACTATGGTGGTATCTGGATACCCGTCGTTGGGGATCCTGTCCGCACGCTGGCTTCGGACTCGGTTTTGAGCGTCTGATTCTCTTCGTGACAGGAATGCAGAATATTCGTGACGTTATTCCGTTCCCAAGAACTCCAAAATCGGCAGAGTTTTAGTCGTCCTACCGATGATTTAAGGTTTTTTTGCTATAAAAATGCAAAAAAAAGCAAAGAATATTTGAACATTAAAAATAAAATATTACTTTTGCACCCGAAAATCATAAACGAGGATCAATAAATGAGTCTCTTTAATAATATAATAAGGTAATAGGAGGACCTTTCGGACTACGAAACAGAAACAATGACAGTCAAATGTGTGCAAACCCCGATGTATAAACGGAATTTCGCGCTAAAAACGCTGTTTTTTCGATGAATTGCCCTGAAAATGGCATTATTTTGCTGTTTTTTATAAAAAAAAGACGAAAATGTTTGCAAGATTTCGGAAATATGTCTATATTTGCACCAAAAATGTAACTCCGCGCAGGAGAAATTGTGCCCTGTTAATGGGATAATGCGTAGATTTGAGAGAAATAGAAAGAAGTATAACATCTTAATTTTTTTATTAATTTAAATTTTTTAATCGTATGAAAAAAAGAATTTTTGGTATGCTGCTGATGGGAGCAATGGTCGTTGCTTCTGTTAGTATGTTTACGTCTTGTAAGGACTACGATGACGACATCAACAAACTTCAGAAGGAGATTGATGCCATCACCGCCCAGAACTTACAGACACAGCTGACAACTCTGCAGAGCGCTCTTGCCACTGCACAGAGCACTGCTGATGCTGCTAAGTCTGCTGCCGCTGAGGCTGAGGCCGCTGCAAAGAAGGCTCAGGAGACTGGTGACGCTGCTGCTAAGGACGCTGCTGATGCTGCTACCGTTGCAGTTGCTACGGCTGCTGCTGCTAGTCAGGACGTCGAAGACCTTCAGAAGGCTATTGCCGATGTGCAGGCTCTTCTTGACGGAAAGGTTTCACAGGATGATCTTTCTGCAGCCATTACAGAGGTAGAGAAGAAAATCGTTGCTATCAACGAGAATCTTCTGACTCTTGATGACGTTAAGAAACTCCTTGAGGACGAAGGCTTTGCTTCTGCCGCTGTCGTGAAGGATATCGAGTCTCAGATTGAGGCTCTTAAGACATTCCAGCAGCAGGTTGAGGCTCTGAAACTCGATGCAAGTTGGAAGAAGAAGGTTGACGATGCTGTTGCCTCTTTGACTCAGATTAAGAAGGATATCGCTGCTAAGGCTGACCAGACTACCGTTGATCAACTGAAGAAGAGCGTTGACGCTGCTGTGGCTGCTATGGGTAAGGTTGATTCTTTCGCTGGTTCTATCAATAGTCTGAACGTCTTCGCAAAGCGCAATCTGAGAAGCATTAACCTCAGCCCCGCCAAGTTCTATGGTGGTATCGAGGCTGTTGATATCTTCGCTTTCACCCCGAAGGAGGAGAAGATGAACGACAAGTGGCACTTCTTCAAGAGAGGTAGCAACGTTACACTGTCAGAGATCGGCTATGCTGACTATCATATCAGCCCGAAGAGTGTTGATCTGACTAACTTCCAGGTTGGTTTCTTCACAAGGTCTTCTGACATCATCGAGCCCGCTACAACTGAGAAGACTCGTGCTCATCAGCAAGTTACGAACACAAACCGTCTGAAGCCAGTTTACACAAATACCGACTCTCTGATTAAGAAAAAGAACTGGAATGCCGGTACTGGTATCCTGACTGTTCCTTATAAGGTTGACAATGCTGTTTCTATTGCTAACGAGTTGAAGGCTGGTAAGGGTACAATTGCTGCTCTCCAGTTGTCAAAGGACACCACCGTTACTTCTGACTATGCTCTGGTTGTTCCCACCATCTCTGAACTGCTCCTTATCACCGATAAGTCTTTCGAGAAACTGAATGATGGTACAACATGGAATGACGTTCCTGGTCTGAATAATACTGCAGTTAACAACTATCACCTGCACCGTAACTTCAGTTACCTGGCTATTTCTAAGACAACGGCTACTCACGAGATTGTCTTTAACAAGAGTTTCAATATCAGTGAAGTTCTCGGTGTTCATGCCATCGATCCTGCTATTGTGACAACGACCGCTGCCAAGGCTGAGAAGAATATCAAGGATACCGCTGAAATCGCCCTTCCCGAAAGAGCAACTGCCATCCGTTACAACTACGATCCTACCAAGGATAGTGATGCTTCGCTGTTGAAGAAGTATTGCACGGATCTGGATGCTGATAAACTGAGGGAACTTGGCCTGTACTTCGATGTACATCGTGTAGGTTACTCTTTGGGTACAACAAAGACTGAGGAGTCTAACCACATTGAGATTCTTGAGGAGAATGGTCAGTTCATTGCTTATCCGCGTAACATCAATGCCGATAATGGTGAGACAGTTACTGGTAAGACTGCCAATGCTTCTGCTGTAGGTCGTATGCCTATCGTTTGTATCGAGTTGAAGTATCAGAAGGGTGACAAGCCTGCTGCTACCGACCCGACCGTGACCTTCGCTTACATGAAGTTCTTGATCGTGAAGGATAAGGAGGAGACTCCTGAGGCTAAGACTGCTGAGTTCAAAGTTTCTGACGTTTGGGCTGACTGCGGTGACGCTTCTGGTCAGGTTGCATGGTACCAGATTGAGGGTAAGGTTTACGACGAACTTCTGCACATTGACAAGAAGACCTTCGATAACCGCTATGTATTCGACTTCTATAAGGAGGAGACTGTAGCAAATGAGGATGACAAGACTCAGTCTAAGGACAAGCGCTATGGTTATCGCTTCAAGAAGAGCGGTAAGGGCTATGCTCACGATAAGGATTCTATCGGTCAGGTTGTTGAGGAGTGGAACATCTCTGCACAGGGTAAGGAAGATGCTACAACTCACATCATCAAGTGGTACTTCACCACAGCTGACTATACTAAGGTTTACAAGGATCTGAAGGCTCGTGGCAAACTGAAGTATGACTGGGAGAAGGGTCAGATGACCAATACCGAGGAGATTGTGACCTATGTACGCTATGCATACAAGTCTTCTTATCATAAGGGCAACATGAATGTTACCGACGGAGATCCCGCTGTATACATCCAGTTGACAATTCCTGTTGGTGCATTCCACTTCGCTTTGGGTAAGTTGAGTGATACTAAGACATTGACTTACTGGTATAACCTCAATGATCCTCTTAACGCTAAGAGTGCTGATGATGCATTTGAAGTTCGTGTAAACGTTCCTGTGCCTGTTCCTGGAACAAGCGATCCTACTGCTGACAAGACCAGTACATCTACAAATTTGAGCGTGAAGTATACTTGCCCGTGGGGTGATCCTCTGAAGATCTTCAACAACAATGTCTTGACTGAGACTGAGTTCCTGAAGGATCTGCATGATTTCTTCCGCAATGGTGAATTGACAGCTGCTGTTATCGATAAGACGCATTTCAAAAAATTCGGTAAGGTTACTCCTGAGTTCAAGTTTACTCTGCCAAAGAAGTCACTTGGAAATGCAGTATCATTCGAAGCAGATTCAAAGGGTCAGTGGAAGGTTAATGGTATCTCCGGTAAGGAATATACGCTCTATCTGGCTAATAATGACACAGAGATTAGAATTCTCGGCCTCACTCATCCTCAGGACATTCTTGTCAGTATGAATAAGGATGATAATGATATTTATAGCATTGTTAAGTATCATGAGGGTAAGGAGCAGGATGATATTCTGAATTATAAGGGTCATAATGATCTTGGTGAGCGTGAGACATTCACAGCCTATATCAAGATTGAGACTCCTGATGCATGTGCTCCTATTGAGTATAAGGATATGTGGTTCAATGTACGCTTTATCCGTCCATGTGACTTGATGGATCCTGCTGATGATATTGTTGAGGACGCTCAGAATGACTGGCAGTGGGTTGACCTTGCTCAGTATGCAAGAGTGATTGACTGGCGTGACTATGTTGGCGATCCTAACAACACTACTGGCGGTAAAGAGGTTGCTGGTCGTAAGTTCGATTTCGCTTATTACCAGATTGGTCTTGACACAGACGATAACTTCTTCCTGACTGACGCTGGCTTCGGTACTGACATTCGTGTCAATGACTATGACAAGTTCAAGAAGGGTGAGTCTAACATGATTAGAGTCAATGGTAATGAAAATTACACTGAGAAGAAACTGTGGAAGACTAAGGAGGTACTTGGCCTGCTCGTTGAGAAGGTAGACGGTAAGGGTGCTGACAAGTTGACTAACCCGACCAGCACATGGATCCGCTACAAGAACAACTCTGGTGTAACTGGTGGCTTCCACCTGTTCCTCCCGCTCAATATGAATTACGTCTTCGGTAAGTATCCTACAACTCAGCAGAAGAGTTACGTAACTCTGGGTGTGAAGAAGTCCGTCAACCAGGATCAGAAATAATAAAGTAGTATATCAAACTATTTGAATAATCTTCAAGGGGGTGTCTCTCGTTAGGCACCCCTTTTTCTCTAAGAACAAATTGATTATGTTTAGGAAATCATATATTTTTATTATGGCGGTTCTGATGTTGTCTGTTGCCGCCTGTACCGACAAACCCAAGCAGACGGAAGGTGAGCCTGTCCCAGTCTTTATAGAGATGACCAACCAAGATACCACGGAGGTATTGAACCTCGTCAAGCAGTATCTCGGCTACCTGACCGATGGTCGTACGGATGAGGCTCTTGGTATGATTAAGGTTTTGGATGGCGATTCCATCAAGGAAGTACCAGAAGATTTGTTGAAGAAACAGCGGAACAGTATCCAGATGCTACATCCTATCCGTTATGAGATTGAGTCTTATATCTTCCATTTCGAAAACGACTGCGAGGTGAAGTATAAGGGCATCCTCTTTGACAAGGCTGATGATGATCCGACCCCCAATACCGTGTCGTATATGATCAAGCCTGTCAGACTCAACCATACCTGGTATCTGACTCTGGCTGATTCACAGGATGTCAATACAATTAACTCAGATATAGAGAATTAATGATGAAAACAGTTAAGACTTTACTGGCTGTGATGCTGCTGTCTTTCAGCGCAACAGCCATGGCGCAGGCAACCTATGAGGCAGCCGACGGCACGCAATGTGAGTTCCAGAAGCACGCCTTCGTGAATGTAGAGGCCGGTGCTCAGTACACGCTCGGCGAGGCTAAGTTCAAGAACTTGCTTTCTCCCAACGTCCAGTTGGGCCTTGGCTATCAGTTCAGCCCCGTTTTCGCTGCCCGTATCCAGGCTAATGCCTATCAGAGCAAGGGTGGCTGGAACGGTTTCCGCACCGCTATTGGCTCAGAGCCTTATACCAACGACTACAAGTTCAAGTACGTGGCTCCTGGTGTTGACCTGATGTTCAACCTGAGCAACCTGCTCTGCGGCTGGAACCCCAACCGTGTGTTCAACCTGACGGCTTTCGTCGGTGGCGGAGCCAACATCGCTTTCTCCAACGGCGAGGCGAATAGCATTGCCAATACGCTCAAGAGCCTTGATGCCTATAACCTTGACTATGTCTGGGATGGCACGAAGGTTCGTCTGTTCGGACGCGGTGGTCTTGAGGCAGCCTTCCGCCTGAGCGAGGCTGTTGCCCTCACCCTTGAGGGAAATGCAAATATCCTCAGCGATAAGTACAACTCGAAGAACCATAGCGGTGGCAAGATGAAGGCCGACTGGTATTTCAACGGCCTTGTCGGTCTGAGGATCAACCTCGGCAAGACCTACAGCAAGGTCCTGCCTCCGCCTCCTGCACCGGCTCCCGCCCCGGAGCCGCAGCCCGAGCCGCAGCCTGTTGTCCGGACCGCTCCTGTTCCCGCCCCTGCTGCCGCAGCAGTCGTCGAGACTGTTGAGCCGCTCCGCCGCGACATCTTCTTCCTGATCAATAAGACCAATATCCGTCCTGAGGAGGCTCAGAAGGTAAGGGATATCGCTGACTATATGCAGAAGTACCCCAATGCCAAGGTTGTGATAACAGGATATGCTGATGCCGGTACGGGTAACGACAAGATCAACGACCGTCTGGCCGCAGGTCGTGCCGACAGTGTTGTGAAGTCACTCGTGAATGACTATGGCATTGCCCAGAGCCGTGTCTCCTACGACTCGAAGGGTAGCCGTGTGCAGCCGTTCGCTGAGAATGACATGAACCGTGTGACTATCTGTATCGCTGAATAAGGTTATGAGAAACTGTTTATTGGCACTTCTGGCCGTGCTTTGTCTCGCCTCATGTAAGCCAAAAAGACAGGTAAACGTACAGCAAGGACCTGCTATCATTGAATTCGACAATGACGAGCGCTCCTATGACTTTGGTACGGTATCCAGGCAACAGGGCAGTGTCAGCCATGATTTCGTATTTGTCAACAAAGGCAGTGAGCCTTTCGTTATTCACAATACAGAATCCAGTTGCGGTTGCCTTGAGGCAAAATACAAGAAATCGCCTGTCCGTTCAGGCCGGGAATCTCGCATTACACTCGTGCTGGATCTTAATGAAGTGCCGGAGGGTTATGTGAAGCGTTCTGTATATGTCAACAACAACTCCCAGAACCGGCCGAATGTGCGATTGGTTTTGGAAGGTATGGTAGAAAAATAGCAACACTGGCACGGCATTTCGCCGTGCCAGTATTGTTATCGCTTTCATTCGTTTGCCTATATGCAAACGATTGTACGCCAATTGGCGATTTTAGAATGTTTCTTGAATCTCCTTCAGGGTAAGTCCTGTAAATTTGGCAATCTGTGAGGCATCCAGGCCATTTGCCTTCATTATCCTTACAACTTCTGCTTTACCTTCTGCCCGACCCTCAGCACGACCCTCAGCCCGACCCTCAGCACGGCCCTCAGCCCGGCCTTCTGCCCGGCCCTCGGCAAGTCCTTCCAGTTTGGCCGTATTCAGAACATCGTTCTGCACCATCACGGCACTTACATGACGGTCGTACGCCCTACGGTCGCTATCGTTCATCGACAGATAGCGTAACTTCTCACGAGCCTCCATCAGACCAGGAGCCGTCGTGTCGTCCTTGATATGTCCGTTCTTTAAGTAGTCAAGCCATTCCTCAAGTGGCGTCCTTGCCACGTCGTTGAACTCATTGACACGGATAATGAAATATTCCGGGAATATCTCTGGCGGAGTCTTCATCCTGATAGTATCTTTCTCCTTCTGGGTGATCGTCAGGGTGTCCTTGGTATGAATCCCGGTGAATACGGTCTGCCCGTGATAGACATAATCGGAACCCTTACCCATATCGAAGTAGATGATGCTGATGGAGTAGACCTTTTTCACCTGATCGTAACGGCTGCCTAACTTGATGTGTTCCGTGATTGCCTTGGCCGTGCCGTAGAGGATACGCTCCAGATAATGGAGTTCGCGGCTCAACTGAACCTCGACGATGATGATGTCGCCGCGGCTGTCCTTGGCCTTGATGTCCACACGGTTGAACTTGTCGTCCTCCGTTTCCTGGTTTCCCTCACTCTCCAGAATCTCTACAATCTGGATAGGCTCATTAAGCAGAACCGTCACAAATCCCTCAAGTACGGCAAAGTTGGCCTTGTCGCGGAGCAGGCGTTTCACGGCCCAGTCGAAGCGAATATATCTGTTGTCTATTTCCATATCACTGCTATTTTTGTGCAAATATACGCATTTAAATTGAATCCACAAAGAAATATCCTGTTTTTTACAATTCTGGCATCAAGACTCTTGTGCGTATTGGCAATTTAAATCTCACTCATATCGTTTCTGGTGTGTAAAAGTCAGCCCTGAATCTGGGGCACGTTTATGCACACCGGGCAAAAGTCTGCCCTGAAACTCAGGCAAGGTTTTCCGACCTCGGGAAAGTCTGCCCTGAATCTGGGGCATGTTTCTACCCCCCGTGCATAAATATGCCCTGAATCTGGGGCAAGAAAATCCGACTTCGGAAAAGTCTGCCCTGAATCTGGGGCACGTTTCTGCCCCCCGTGCATAAATATGCCCTGAATCTGGGGCAAGAAAATCCGACCTCGGAAAAGTCTGCCCTGAATCTGGGGCATGTTTCTACCCCCCGTGCATAGATATGCCCTGAATCTGAGGCATAAAAAAACAAGTTTGGAATGGTTTTTTCTGCTTCTTGGTTGATGATATATACTTTAATCTTCGATAGATGGAAGTTCGATCAGTCCGTCGCGAAGGTGGATGGTGCGGTCGGTGATTTGGGCGAGGGCTTCGTCGTGGGTGACAATGACGAAAGTCTGGCCGAACTGGTCGCGCAGATCGAAGAAGAGTTGGTGGAGTTCTGCCTTGTTCTTGGAGTCGAGGGAGCCAGAGGGCTCGTCGGCGAGGATGACGGCAGGACTGTTGACGAGGGCACGGGCCACGGCTACGCGCTGTTTCTCACCACCGGAGAGTTCATTGGGCTTATGGGTGGCACGGTCTGCCAGTCCCATGAAGTCGAGCAGTTCCTGGGCGCGCTGTTTGGCGCGTTTCTTGGAGAGTCCTGCGATATAGGCTGGAATCATGATATTTTCAATCGCCGTGAACTCCGGCAGGAGTTGGTGGAACTGAAACACAAAGCCGAGGTGCTGGTTGCGGAAGTCGCTCAACTTTTTCGATGAGAGTGTGGTCGTATCGATGCCGTCGACACATACTGTACCGGTGTCGGGACGGTCGAGGGTGCCGATGATCTGTAACAGGGTGGTCTTGCCGGCACCTGACGGACCGACGATACTCACGACCTCGCCACGGTCGATATGGAGGTCGATGCCTTTCAACACCTGCAACGTTCCGAAACTCTTCGTTATATTACTAATGGTAATCATAATTCCTTATTCCTTATTTCTAATTCCTAATTTTCTTGTCCAACCAGCGCAGGATTGTATCATAGATACTCTTCTCCTCATGGTGCTGGGCCTCGGTGAAACTCATACGGTCTTCCTTCTGGTGGCCATACTGGTCGGGGAAGATAATCATGAGGTTCTTGCCGGAGTAGTATTTCTGGAGTTCATCGGGCAGACGCTCGATGGCATTCTTGTAGGAGATAGTACCCTTACGGGCCGTGATGACCACGAAGAGATGGTCGTCGGCGATGCTGGTAGCGAGTTGGGGCAGTTCTTTCCAGTGCCCCATCTGGGTGTATTCAGCGCGGACGTTAGGGTGGCGGTTGTTGATGTATTCGGCAATGAGTACCAACGACTCCTGGCGACCGTGGAACTGGATGCGGCAGTCCAACTGTCCGGCCAGTCTACTGAGACGCTCCAACCACCGGTGGAAGCCGGGTTCAAACTCCGCTCTCGACGGTACGCACACCTGAATGCGGCGCAGGGTGTTGAGCGGCTGGATGAAACGGGTGAGGATAATCTGGCGGTTCAGGCCGTTGTAGAGGCTCTGGATGAACTCGCCCCAGAATTTTGGACTGATATCGGTGTGGACATGCATGCCCATCACAATTTCCGAACAGGCAAACTCACGGAAGGCGTGCTTGATGCCGTTGGCGATGTTGGAGGCCAAGCGTACCTGTGTCTGCATCTGTACTTCTGTCGATGAAGCGCGCTGCTGCAGGCTCTCCAACAGTTGGAGTCCCTGCTTGCGTCCTGCCGAGGCGTGCTGGTCGTCATAGACCACGTTCAGACCCACCAGTTCACGGTTGAGTTTCTGGTTGCGTATCAGCAGGGCCAGACTGAGCAGTTGCGGGGCAATATCGGGATATTTCACACAGAGCAGGATCTTCTCATCGTCGGCTTTCGGATCCTCAGCCTGCAAGTGATTCTTCTCGTGGATGATAATCTGTTGGGAAGCATGCTCCGTCATCAGGGTGGAGATGATACAGGTAACCAGAATCATCATCACGACACCGTTGAGCATGTGGTCATCGACCAGGTAGATGCCGGGAGCCACTTCGAGTCGCATGCCCACCATCACCATGGCGATGGCACCGGCAGCGTGGGCGGAGGTCAGTCCGAACATCATATTACCGTCGCGCTTGGGCAGACGGAACACCAGACTGGAGATATAGGCAGCCACCGCCTTGCCGAAGGTGCCGAAGAAGGCAATGAGGAAGACTATCCATAGCACCTCAGCACCAGTGAAGAGGGTGCGCACGTTGATGAGCATGCCCACGCCAATCAGGAAGTAGGGAATGAATATCGCATTACCAATGAACTCGATGCGGTTCATCAGGGGGGAGACCTTCGGGATATACCTATTTAATATAAGTCCCGCCAGAAACGCGCCGAAGATCCCCTCCAGTTCGATGAGGTTGGAGAGGGCTGCCGATAGGAACATCACGGCCAGCACGAAGATAAACTGCATCACGGCATCGCTGTAACGACGCAGGAAATAGCGGGCCAGTTTAGGGATGAGCCAGACGGAGCCAGTGATGAAGACAATCAGTTTTAGCAGGAATAAAAGTTGGGCAGTGAGGGGTGAGAGGCGGGAGGACTCGTCTGCGCTGAACGAGGCCGACAGGGCGGCAATCATCACCAGGGCCAGGAAGAGTGAGATCATCGACGAACCGACAGAGAGTTGTACCGAGGAATGGCGCTGTAGGCCGTATCGCCCTATGATGGGGTAGGCAATCAGCGTGTTCGAGGCCATGATACAGCCCAAAAGGAAGGCGGCACTGCCCGAATAGTGCAGCATCGTCCGAGCCATGATGTAAGTCATGATGAGTGGCACGAAACAGGTAAGCAGTCCGAAGATCAGAAACTTGTTGGAGTTCTTTTTCAGACTTTCCATATCCATCTCCAGTCCGGCGAGGAACATGATATAGTAGAGTCCCACGCTGCCGAGGATCTCGAACGACATGTCACGCTCTAGGATATTGAAACCGTAATGCCCCACAGCGACACCTGCCAGCACCATGCCGATGATGTGCGGGATACGCAGTTTGCTCATGACGATTGGCGCAAAGAGAATGATGAGTAGCACCACGAAGAATATCAACGTAGGGTCTGTAATCGGGAGATATGCTGCCATCAGTCTCATTTCGAGTGCAAAGTTACGAATTTTTAAACACGGATTATATGGATTGTATGGATTTTTTAGTGTTTTTTCTTAAAAAAACGCCTTATAATCTTTATAATCCGTGTTTTTTTGTACCTTTGCAGCCAAATTGTAACAAATAAAAGGAATTAGGCTTATGAAAGTAGCAATTGTGGGTGCGAGTGGGGCCGTAGGACAGGAGTTCCTGCGTATTCTCGCCGAGAGGAATTTCCCGATGGATGAACTGGTGTTGTTTGGTTCTGAGCGCAGCGCAGGTAGGAAATACACGTTCAAGGGTAAGGAGATTGAAGTCAAACTGTTGCAGCACAACGATGACTTCAAGGATGTGGACATCGCCTTTACCAGTGCCGGTGCCGGTACGTCGAAGGAGTTTGCCGAGACGATTACGAAATACGGTGCGGTGATGATTGACAATTCCAGTGCTTTCCGAATGGACGACGATGTGCCCCTGGTGGTGCCTGAGTGCAATGCCGAGGATGCCCTGAACCGTCCCCGTGGTATCATCGCCAACCCGAACTGCACGACGATCATGATGGTGGTGGTGCTGCAGCCGCTGGAGAACATCTCGCATATCAAGCGCATCCACGTGGCTTCTTATCAGAGTGCTTCTGGTGCCGGTGCCGCTGCGATGGCTGAACTGCAACAGCAGTATAAGGAGATGGTGGAAGAAGGTGAGGTAAAGACCATCAAGAAGTTTGCCCATCAGTTGGCCTACAACGTGATTCCACAGATTGACGTGTTCCAGCCTAACGGCTACACGAAGGAGGAGATGAAGATGTTCAACGAGACTCGTAAGATCATGCACACCGATGCCAAGTGTTCGGCCATGTGTGTCCGTGTATCTTCTCTGCGTTCCCATTCGGAGTCGGTGTGGATTGAGACCGAACGTCCCATCAGTGTGGAGGAGGCCCAGAAGGCCATTGCTGCTGCACCGGGTTGCACGTTGAAGGATGATCCCGCCACGCTGACCTATCCGATGCCTTTGGAGACGGCTGGTAAGGATGATGTCTATGTAGGTCGTATCCGCAAGGACTTGAGCGATGAGAACGGTCTGACCTTCTGGCTCTCCGGTGACCAGATTCGTAAGGGAGCCGCTTTGAATGCGGTACAGATAGCCGAATACCTTGTAGAACTGAAAAGTGTGAAGTGAAAAGTGAAAAGTCTATCATGAACGATTGGATGAGGAGTGGCAGTTTTATTAAACTGCTACTTTTCACTTTCTTCTTTTCGCTTTTTGCTACCTCCTGTGGCACAGGCGACGATGATGGTCGCCGTCTGGGAGAGTTGATTGTAGGCACTTGGCAGCGTGGCTGGGGTGAGGGCGATGTCATCATCGAGGGTGATACCGACCTGGAACCCGAGAGTTTTTCCTACGACCGATTTGTCTTTATGCCCGACGGGAAATATAATGGTATGGTTCGCGATGGGTCTTTCTCTTCTTATGATGAGTTTGGAGATATCATCTACGAAGGGACCTACCGTTGCGACAACAATAACCTTAAATTAGTGTTTACTAACGAGGAAGGACGCAAACAGACGATTCTTGCACAGGTATTATCGTTTACTGATGATACGATGACCCTGCGCTATGAAAATGAAGAGTACAACGTTACCGTTACATTGATTCTTAGAAAGGCGGCAGTGGGTTAGTCGTCCTCCTCTGCGTCTGCTACATGATAAATGCAGTCGTAGGTAATCTGATGATAGGCTGAGAAATAACCTAAGCACCCACCCGTGAAGTTCGGGATGGGATTGGTGCCGGTATTGTCCATGATCTGCATGGAGTAGAGATAATCGTAGGCCCGTTGGTCAATGGCACGTATCTCAATGCGTAACTTATCGCCCTCCTGTAACACATCGCTGTCGCTGCTGCCTTCGCGGAAGAAGGTAAAGAGTTGTTGCAGTTCCTTATTGGCGTTCTGGTCGTCGCGCATCACCGCCCATCGGTAGCCGATGCCATTGCGATAGATGTGCATAAAGTACCAACTGTCTTCATTGGGAATATCCTGTAGTCGCAGGTCGCCGAACATAATGCGCTCTGAGGCCACTTTCATCCAGACAAAACGGAACTTATTGAGTGTTGGTGACCGTTGCATGGTAGAGGTAGATGTGTAGTGCTGCCCATCCAGTTCCACCTCGATGGTATAGGTGGTGCCAGCCTCACCCCGGAGTGTGGAAGAACGGTAGAACCCATTACGGCTGTAGGGGATGTTCCATCGTTGTCCGTCGTCGGCAGTGAGAGAAACTATTGCGTTGCTGATGTCGCTGATGCCGTTGTTGTCGTCCATCGCATTCGTCCTGCTGACACGCACCTCCGTACCTTTATTCGAAATAGAGGCCTCTACGACATAGAGCGGGTCTACCTGATGGTAGTCGAGGTCAATCTCCTTTTCGCAACTGGTGAGAAGACACATTATATATAATATATAGAAAGGATATCTCTTCATGTTTCAGAATTTAATATTAAACGCCACACTCGGCACGATGCCGAAAAGAGAATACTGCTTGGCTTTGGTGCGGGCACCGTTCTCACTGTCCTCGAAATTAATGAGGTATGGGTTGTAGCGGTTGTAGAGATTATAGATACTGAATACCCACTCGTGAGTGGAACGACGGTATTTCTTTGTCCAGACAGCACTGACGTCCAGACGGTGGTAGTCGGGAGCGCGGTAGCCGTTACGCTCAGCATAGTAATAGATCCAGTTGTCTTCTATCTGATACTTGCCGCTGGGAGCCGTGAAAGCCTGGCCGGTGTTGAAGACCCATGTTCCATTGAGTGACCAGTGTTTTCCCAAACGATACATGGCCACGAGACTGATGTCGTGTCGACGGTCATTGTTGGCATCATACCACTTGCCGCCGTTGACACCCGGGATACGGGTCTTCGACCACGAGAGGGTATAGGCGAGCCATCCCGTCAGTTTCCCTGTATTCTTGCGGAGAGCAAGTTCTGCGCCGTAACCTTTCCCCTCGCCGGACAGGATGAGACGCTCTATCTCAACCTCACTGCTGAAACTCTTGCCGTCGCGATAGTCAAGTACATTGTCTACTTTCCGGTAGTAGCCTTCGAGTGAGACATCGTAGGCCTGGTCTGAGGTGGCGGCAAAGATACCGAGACTGACCTGATCGGCAATCTCAGGCTTGACAATATTACTGCTCAGTGTGTATCTGTCGAAGGGGGTAGAGGTATTCTGGTTGCGTAAGGCATGGATATTTTGCGAGGTGCGGGCGTAGGCTAGTTTAATTGAGAATGGAGAATTGAAAATGGAGAATTGATAATTCAGGGAGGCACGGGGCTCGAGGGTGACATGCGTCTTCACAATCTGGTTCTTGCCGTAGTTGTAGTACCAGCCGATGTCACCATTCTCCTCAATGTCGTAATAGAGAGAGCCGCCGAGGGGGGAGAACAGACTTGTCCGCAGACCAGCCGAGGCTGTCAGTTGGTCTGTGAGGTGAAAGATTCCATTCAGCCAAAAGGCGTTTTCCCAGGCTCGTCGCTGTTCTTTCACATGTTTGTTGACAAACTGCCATTCTGCCGACTTCACATTCAACAGCGTCGATGACAATCCTGCATCTAACTGGTGTTTGCCGAGGTCGATATGGAAATCCTGCCGGAGGGAGCCCTGTCGGATATGTCCGTTGAACCAGATGTTCATGCCGAAGATATCAATGCCGTTATCGGTCAGGTATCCACTATATAATAAGGTGGTTTGGGCATAGGATCCGCCTCGGAAGTGGTGTAGCCATTTCAGACTGCTTGCCAGGTTGTTCCAGCGGATATCTATCATGTCCTCCAGTGCCGTACGGTCATAGCCAGTGAAGAACGAGAGGAAGAGTTGGTCGCGCTGCCCGACGATCCAGTCCAACTTCGCGTTGATATCATAGAAATAGAGTGTGTTGTTCTTGAAATCATCCGTCAGTTTGAGGAAGGCATCCAGATAACTGCGACGGGCCGTGACCAGAAAAGAGGCTTTGTCCTTGACGATGGGACCTTCTATCGTCCCTTTGGCTGAGAGCAGCCCGATGGAGGCTCCCCCGTGCCAGTCCTGTTTGTTACCAGTGCGCCCCGTCAGGTCGAGCACGGCCGATGAGGCACCGCCATACTGGGCGGGCAACAAACCTTTATAGAGTGTGGCATTGCCGAGGGCGTCATCGTTGAAGGCTGAGAAAAGACCAGCCAGATGTCCTACGTTATAGACGGGCGCATTGTCGTAGAGTATCAGGTTCTGTGCTGCAGTACCGCCTCTGACCTGAAAACTACTGGATGCATCGCTCTCCGACTTGACACCAGGCAAGAGTTGGATGGCACGCATCACATCGTTCTCACCAAAGAGCGAGGGGGCTGCCGTCAGGTCCTTCAGTTGCAGTTGTTCGGCTCCGGCCTGCACATTCTGCACACGTTGCCGGGCGGAGTTGGAGGTCACGACGACTTCCTCTATCTGCTCCGTGCGGATAGTGTCGTTTAGTGTGGGTGACTGCAAAATGAGTGCAGAACACAGTATGCTAAATGCGAACATATGTGCAAAGGTACTCATTTTATACACGGTTTATATGGATTTTATGGTTTTTTTAGTGTTTTTTCTTAAAAAAACTCCTTATAATCCTTATAATCCGTGTTTTTTCGTAACTTTGGAAGAATTCGCAGGATTTCTTTGTATAAAGGCGATGCAGAGGATTGAGAGATTTTGGGGTTACGATTTGGAGACTGTTCTCAATTCATTGTTCTGCTATAAATTGCCTAAAAGAGCACCCGACTCTGAGCCACCGCCTGTTTCGTAGTTCGTTGTCGGGTGCAAAGGTACGCATTTATTTCCAATTTTCAAAATATTCTCTTGGAGAAATATTATTTTTATTGAACTCAAATTTGGAATCTGGCTACGATTGTTCTCGTTCTTTCAGTTTGTAAGTGCGATTTCTATTCCCACCACATGAGACAAGTATGCCCTCATCCACCAGTTGATAAAGAAGCACCTTTATTCTTGTTGTGCTGGAACTTAAAAGTTTTACAAGATCTTCTGTTTTTGCTTCACCCTTTCTATGGATGTACTCAATGATTATCGTCCGTTTATCGTCCGTTTTTATCGTCCGCTTATCGTCCGTTTTTATCGTCCGCTTATCGTCCGTTTTTATCGTCCGCTTATCGTCCGTTTTTATCGTCCGCTTATCGTCCGCCTTGTCATTATCGTCCATTATCACCTTATCGTCCGCTTTTATCGTCCGTTCTGTGTGTGCCATTTTACTAGTGTCTATAGTCAATGTTGTGCGGGCTGGAGCGTAGGTGACGTCGTAATCTGGCTGTGTACCGAGTTCCGAGTTACAGATATCAAATAGATCAGGGATGCCACTGCCAGCCCGTTCTCCGAAGTCAAGCAGGCCAAACATCTTCATGATGGTAGCATTTCGTGCATCAGAAGTGCCGCCACTTGGTCACGATTGCACAGATGGTCGCCTTCGCCATATCTGACATAAGTCCCACGCATCGGGTCTTGTCCTATATAAACTGGTCGAATGGTACGATCAGCCCGAGGGACTTCAATCACGACAATTTGTTTTCCTTCAACCTCCTGCTCATATACCATGTTATTAGTCAGAATGTTCACGCTAACCTTCTGACGGTTATTCACCATGTTCCCTCGTTTGCCATATTATCCTTTTTATTTTCATCCCTCATTCTTTGGCAGGCTATTCTCTTTCTGTATCAGTTCTCTGATGGCCCTGTCATAGTCACTCTCATACTGCAACATCTCCATTTTGCGATACTTCTCAAACTCAGCAATTGCCTTCTTTTTCGCCTCTTCGTGACTGATAGTTCCCTTGCCCACCAGCAATTGTCTGCCAGAGAGCGTCATCAGACTATCCAGTTTCTCAATCCATTCCGCCATCCTCATAGGAATCTGCTGCAAAGCCTGAATTTCAGCAAAGTCCAAATACTGTGATACCAACAGATTCAAGTATGTCAATTCTTCTGCCGTCAGATAGTTCTTCGCAATCTGCACATCCTCCTTGGTGATATAATCACCCTTAAAATTTGTCATGCCCACCATCGGCTTCTCTGCATCCACACGCTCATATATCACCTCTGCCGCCGTATGCTGATGGGCAGCATAGTGCAGTTTGTTCTGAACTGTAGCAAAGAACTTTCGAGTGAGATTGGCGTTGGGATCGTAGTCGATGCTTGTAATGAAGATGTCTGTCACCTGCTGATACAGGTTGCGCTCGCTACTGCGGATGTCCCTAATGCGTTGCAGCAACTCACGGAAATACCTATTGCCTTTCCCTTTCAGCCTGTCATCATCCAGCGTAAACCCTTTCTGGATAAATTCACGCAGATGTTGGGTAGCCCACTGACGGAAGCGAGTAGCCACCTGTGACTTCACACGATAGCCCACAGCAATAATCATGTCAAGGTTGTAGTGGTACATATTTCGCTTCACACTTCTTTTACCCTCTTGTCGAACTATCAAAAAATTTTTGCGAGTTCGTTCTGGGTCCTGCTCGTTTTCTGCATAAATCTGATTAATGTGGTAGCTCACGTCCTGTCGAGAAGCATCAAACAGCTCCATGATTTGCTCCTGAAGTAGCCACACATCCTCGCCCTCGAATCTTACATTGACTCGAGCAATTCCGTTTTCATCCTGATAAATCAGGAAAGCCTCATTCCTTTTCTCTATTTCGTTTGCCATATCTTCAATATCGTTTTCTTTAGCAAAAGTAATTAATTATTTGGGAATTCTATACTTTGTGTTGATGAATCATGTACCTGTCCCCGTGATTCTTATGAATCCTCAACACCTCTCACGGACAGCGAGTGGTCATTCTCTTCCACGACTCCCAAGAGAATAATACCTCTTCTGTATTGGCAAATGAGGAATAAGTCTCCCAATGTTATTTGGAATCTGATTCTTTGCCGTTTTTGCCTCTATACGGTGATCTTCCTGATACGCCGTAAGATTGTTAATGTCTATTTTCATGTCATTATCGTTATAACGTTTTGCCATTAACTTTAGTCTTCAGAGTTTATGGTGTCAGCAAACCTCTATATTCAAGGTCATGCTTCATCATTTCTTCTGTTTGATGAATCTCAATGTCGATTTGTTTCAAGCGATTTTCCTTTTCTTTATCACTATGCCGATTGTCTTGAAGTACGCTCAATTTCATCTTGGCTTTGACACATTCCAAACCATTGTGAATGGCAGATACACTCACAGGAGCATTAGAGTTGAATAAATGAACCCAACTTTGTCCTGCAAGCAGGTTTTCCCACTTTTCGTATTTCTGGATGTCGCATAGAATTTGTTCTATTCTGTTATCTTTTATATGATTCATATTAGCTCGATTTCTCGTATTAATTGTATTATGCCATATAGCACATACTGATAACCATGCGATTCGACGTCGTTAGAAATAGTCTTTATTACTCTATTCCTAATTTTTTAAAGAATATTTTGTTTCTCCTTTTAGCATTTACAAGGATTGTTTGGTAAGTAAGTATTTCTTGATATACATTATTATTCATTCTCATTAAACTCTTATAGGGAGTTTCACTGAAATTTTCAAATAAAGCATTTCGTTTCAACATAGCGTATGTATTTGCATCAACAACATAGTAATAGTAGACAGGGGTGGTTGGTGTTGTCAACACATGTGCTTTATTATAATCTTCCAGTTTTCCCTCTTGTACACCAAGTATTTGTTCTCGCATTTGTTTACTAAATGATTCATAAGTAATGGCGCGATCTGGACGTTTCAATTCAAAAATAACAACAGAATTAATTTCTGAATATTCATTCTTTTCTCCATAATAATATGGGTTGTCATAGATTGCAATATCTGTTTCTTTCTGACTTGTGGATCCTTCTGCTGGAACATGAGCTTTTATCATCTTATCTGAATAAATATACCTATGGAATGTTAATCTGTCATCTAATAGCCATAAGTTATGCTTATCGTATGGAATGGTATTTTGATTTCCCCCCATAGTATATATTAGGTTATGCAATACTTCTTCTTCCTCATAGTTATTGTTATCTTCACTCCAATGAAGATACTTTTCCAACAAATCGATAATTGTTTTTCTATGGGATACATATTGAGCCAGGCGACTGTATCCTTCTTGAGTTGCAGTGTCAACAACCTCTTTCAGTAGTTTTTGATAATCCTCTTTATTGCTATAATCACGTCTAAAGAGTCTGTCTTTTTTTCTTTTTGCCTCTTTGCTCTTTTTAAATTGATAATCATGTAATTTTTCGTCCAATCCTTTTTCATCAATGTCATTTTGTAATGAGAAAAAGAATTTGTCATCAAATGCAAGATGCCTATACTCCAATCCATCGTCTGAAGATAGGAATGACTCCACTTTTTTCTGTACGACGTTCATTCTTTCTTCTACGAGTTCAGGAAAGAGTTCTTTTATAACCTCTATCGTTTTTTCATCAATATCGTTTTCAATTATCAATTCCGATTCTTTTGAAATATCTAAATCTTGGTCAACGCCATCTACTACATCAACCTCTTTTTGAATCTTGGGGAAGTTGAATTCATTTCGAGACATATTTACAATTTTATCTAGATAAGGAGATACAACATATAATGTAAAAAAGTATGTACCATTGTCATCCTCATAAGGCGACGAAAACAATGGAAATACTTTATCAATACGTTTCCCTTTTACTTTTCTATTATGTCCACACATCACCAACTCATGAAACCTCGCTTTTTCGTTCTTAACAAAATACCAATAAAATGGTTCCCCCTTAATCGTCTTGTCATTAACGGTATATTTTACAAAATCATGTGGAACAAATTGGTGTGATAAATTAATGATTATCCCATCTTCTATTATGTCAATCTCAGGGACATTGCCGTCTAAATAATAGAGAAGGCAATGTGATAATATATTATCAGCAATCATCTCATGAGAATATTTCGAAGACTCTGCTTTGAATTTGGGGTTTAGTTTGTCTAACGAGATTGTTGTGCTGAGATTATTGTTTGTGTCTTCAAATTTAGGAGAAGATAATCCTTCGTGGCGAGAGAGGCTAAATGTGATTCGTTTATTTAACTCATTACCTTTTATTATACTCTCCACATTCATCTCATTAAATACAGATAAAATTGCAAACCGTCCAAGTCCCTTTCCACCAAGCTTTATTTTTTTTGTAGAATGAGCATGTTCAAAACTTTCAAAATTTGACGGCGTAAAACCTATTCCATTATCAGTGATCTTTATAGATTTTATAGGGAAATGTTCATACTTCTCAAACAACTCTGTTTGAGTTTTATCTCGTTCAATATCAACGATTATTCTCCCATTCAAACCATCTTCTTTCCTTTCAAATATAGATTGAATAGAATTCACCACAGTTTCATAAAAGGGATACAAGACATCTGCGGGAGAAATATTGAGTTCGTTGATAATTCCCTCTATATCCGTTTTTATAATATTTGCCATATCATTATGCCTTTAGTAGTTAATTTATATGAGTGTTCTAATTGGGTTCCCAGTTGAAACATCAATAATTGAATCTAAGAAGTCTGGACTAAGCGCTTTGTCTGATTTATTATAGTTCTTTTCAAAGAACTTCTTTAGAGTTGTATTGTCTGATTGAACATGACCTTTTGTTCCATTGGTCGTAACAGTATAATTTATCATTCCTTTTGATATAACCGGGCTATGACCATCTTGTTTTATCAAACGAAAATCGTCACAAATTATTATTTCAAATTCATATTCACTAACATTGGGAACAGGAGTTTTTAATGCAAATCTTACAAACTGCCCCTTTTTAAAAATAGAACAGAAACTAATTCTTCTGAGTTTAGTCAAAGTGTTAAAACACTTTATCACCTCACCTTCATACTTCACTACATCATAACTATCATGACTTGCAGGATTCAATATAAACTTTCTTTGATCATCCAACTCTTCAAATAGAGAAATATCAGATATACCACTTTCTTCTGCAAATCTTTTGCAATTACCTATAAGACCACATAAATCTAACTGAGAGTAATCTGCAGAAAAATGTAGTTTCTTAGGCAAAAACTCCTTACAGAAAGACTCAGCCTCTTTCCTTAAAAAATTACCTGCGATTTCAAATTCATGTTGTTTTATAAAAAAGTCCGCATTGCCCAAATATGTTTTACGTTCTCTTATAAATGGCTCTTTGTCTTCTTGCATGTATATCTCTTTGTATATCCATTGCGACGAAGACTTCTTGCTTTTATGCATGAAATATTCAAAGAAATTCTTATCATGCGTAAACAAGTATATCTTGTATTTGTCAGCAACTACCCCCAACAAATAGTCTACTACCTTCATACGATTACCCATGTCAAGGCTAATTAACATGTCATCCAATGCCATAAATCGGCCATTTTCTGCTGTTATAGTATCTAATAAAGCAAATCGTACAGACAAAGCTATTGCAGTAAGTTTCGCTTCATTAAAATATGTTTGAGGTTTTTCTATAAGCCTATAAGTGACCCCATCATCCTGTAATTCCTCGACTTTAAGAGTTATTGCAGGCTGTAGAATTTCCATGCTACTACTTACACTTTTTTCCTCTTTTACGCCCGCTCTTTCTACATACTGGTAACGATGACCACACCGTAGCCAATAGGATATATTGGGACGTGGTACTTTATCCGTATTATTGTCATAGCCCAGAGTAATCCTTAATTGTCTGTCTTCTGAATTTCGGAAATGGTCATTATATATTTTTGATGCTGTATCAACAGCATTAGAATTGATTATGTCAATAATATATTTCGTTTCAGCATTAAATCTGTCTATTCTCGCTTGATATGAATCTTCGATTTTATTACTTCTTCCATGACGTTTGATTCCTTTCATGACATCATCATATATCATACTAACATATTCTCTTTTATCTTGCGTTAGTACAAAAGGAAGAATGTCTTTTATAAACACGGGGAACAAATCTATGTACTGTGAATTCCTAAAACTGAAGACATTAAATAAAAATTTGTGATTAACAAATACACATTGTCCATTCAAATCTCGCAATGGAGATATTCGCTGAGAAACAGACTCTTTGTATCCTTCGTGAGAAATACTATAGGCAACATCACTACCAGTGAACAGAACTGTTACCTTGGCGTCAGGCTTCTTTGTATGCTGATTAACTAAGCTTTCCGCATTATTCGGGTCAAAATATGTACTATTTTTATCTTTACATTGGCTCTGTAGAAGAGAATGTAATGCGTAGTAAATCGAGGATTTACCACTACCATTCTCACCATACATCAACAAATTCTTTCCATCCTCCAAATCGAGGGTGAAAGAATTTGGAAAAGCTTTAAAGCCGTCAATTGTGATTTTGGAAATTGCAGCCATATTAACTCTGTATTATAGTTTTTAGATATTCGGGGCTTCGAGATACAAACAAATTCAGTCTTGTACGAACCTCATTGTCTGTTTTATAGAGTGTATTAAATACCGACGCAATTATTTCTGATGCCTCTTGCGTATTTTCAATAGGTCTAATCATATCATATAGGAAGTCGATAATATCGATACCTCGTTCTTTCATATGATCCTTAAAGAACAACTCATATACACAACCATCAATAATACTTTCGAAGAAATCGCCAATAAACTGATTACTGATTACACTATCTACTGATTGTGTTTGCGGATTCCTAAGATATGCCATATAATCATACAATGTTGATATAAGATTTTGTTCCGCCTCTGTTGCTTTAGGTATATATAGTTTCCTAACATTTGCGGGTTTTACTTCTGCAAATGTACGTCCTTCTTCTTGAGTCAGTTTTCTGTATAAGTAATTAGTTAACTTGGAGTTTAATGCCGATGCTATATATTTATATGTGTATTCGTTCGTATTCTTTTTAAATACAAGGATACTATTTAAAACATAATAACCTTCGTTATCGTAAACACATCGAATCCTATCTGAAGTCTGACGCATGATAATCTTTGGCTCGGTGAAAAGTTGCTCATATCGACTCCGGCCTAAAGAGAACCATGGCAAAATGCCTTTTCGACTTTCACTTCTATCCTTCAATTTGTCATAGAACAACATCAAACGAGATTTTATGTTAGGATAGTTATCTATATTCAAATCTCTTATGGTGTATATTATCACATCTCCACTAGGCACAATAGAAAAACGATCAATATCACTACCAATTAATATGTTCTTAAGTAATGATCTCTCAAGGTTTGTCCTCTGAGCTTCCGTCCCATTTATTATAAAAGCTTCATTGTTTCCTGTAGAAATTCCACTTGCCATTTCTTCTGCAATAGAATCAATAGTAACACCATTATTCCTAATTTCATTCAAAATATCAATATCTGCATTTGACATACCAATGACCATTGCAGGAACAGTCTGTAGTTTCTCTACTTTGATAATATCAATACTCTCATCCCACTTTATCTTTTTTACATTATAATCTCTATAATCAGAATAATTTATATTATAGTCTTTTGTTTTCTTTGCCTTCCCTACAAATATGCATGTGGGAACATCTGCATTCTCAAAAGTGTTATCTCCCAAATTAATTGCACGAATCAGCATATTTTCTAATGACAATAACTCTCTCGTTTTCTCATTTTCATTTTGGAAGAAGATATTATTAGGAACAATATATGATACAATAGCAGCACCTGATTTTGCACAAAGTCTAAATGCCAAAGAAGTAAAATAGCAAAACGTTTCTGGAGTACGCATGTGTACATCAGAGAACTTTTCTTTATATATTTTCTTTTCTAAATCAGACAAAGTTGCACCATATGGAGGATTACCAATAATAATATCGAATCCACGGAACGCGCCATCATCATTCAATAAAGCAGGGAATTCAAAACGCCACTCGAAAGCATGTTCAAATAATTTGTTATTCTCTATTTCTTCCCTTTGCTTTTCTAATTCAGCGAGTTCTTTCTTCAGTTTCTTAATTTTCTTTTCATCGTCTTTCGTCTTTGAGGAAAACAAATTAGGCATTTCCAAATTGGCAATCAGGCCACGCTTTTTCGCTATCTCACCTTTTTCTTTACTTGTCAATTCTGTTTGAAATGCTTGTTTAATATCCTCAATTTTTTTCCTAAATTCATCTTTTTTTAGATGGTCAGACACATCTGTATACTCGTATACCCAGTTTTTATAGTCTTCAAGTTTATAATCAGTCCCATTTTGCTGATTATAATTCTTCATAACATTTTCAAAGGCCGAATCTAATGGGAAACGGTAGAGCAAAGAGTCGCCACACATGATCTTATAGTCAAGATTGGGTAGCGGTTGTGGCTCGTTCTCATCAACAACTAATGCCAGCCAGAAACGAAGGCGGGCAATATCAACGGCTCCCTTTTCAATATCTACGCCATAAATGTTGTTCTGAATAATCTCACGCTTCACTTTGGCGTATGAAAAGTCTTCATTCTTGCCAATGAAGCCATAGAGCAAATGGCGGCAATCAAACAAGACATTCAAGACTCCCATTGGAAATGCACCTGAACCAATGGCTGGGTCGCAAACTTTTACTACTGACAAGGATTTGTTGACCAGTCTTGCATTCTCCTTATTTTGCAGAATTGGCTCTACCACCCTTTGTTTGATGAGTGAGTCGATGGCAGTATGCAGTTCTTCTGGCGCATGGCTTTTCAAATACTGAGCAACACTCTCCTGACTCATGTACTGCACTATCTCCTTCGGCGTATAGAAGGCACCTTTGTCTTTATTGTCCTCCAGCAAGTTCTCGAAGATATGACCAAGCATTTCTGGGTCGATACCGATTTCTGAGTCTTCAGGGTCGTTCTCGTCGATAGTGAAGTTATACATGGCGAAAAAGTCCATGAGTTCCTTGAAATAGTCGTAAGGGAAATCAATGTCTTTCTTATCCAAGTCGTCCTTATCAAACAGTCCACCATTCAGATAGGGAATTTTGATGCCCTCACCTAAGCGTGGGTCTGTAAGATCATTGGTTCTGCGTTCATTGAGGGTATTAAAAAACAATGGTTCAAGAACATCGCTCAACAGGCGGTCGTTGCCCTCATAACGCTCTATTAAGTGATTCAGATAGAACTTGTCGCCACCATTCCAGCCTTGCTGATTGGCAGGTACTCCCATCCAACCTTTTTTTTGCAGGAACTGAAGGAATACCAGGCGGCCCAAGAGTTTCTTCACATAGTCACGATTCTCCTTGGTGTCCTCATTGATATGGTTGAGGAACTTCACGTAACGCTCCTTGTAGCCATTGAAGAAATCTTTGTTCAGACGCTCCACCGAGAAAGCATCCTTGATGTTCTCAAAGGATATGCCATTACGCTGCAGGGCATCGAAACGTCCGACAGGGGTATTATAGTAGTTGTCGCTTTCTCCAAAGACGTATGTAAAACGTTTTGCAGCAGTGTTCTCGCCCTTGATGTCGCAGACAAAAGACAAACGCCAGACAGAACCACTATCGAAAACAACAAGGGCTGCATCGAACTCGCCCCAATTAGGATTGATGAACGACTTAACAAGGTTGCGAAGCCCGACTCGCTTGCGAGCCACATTGCCACGTTGGATCTGATAATAGAACAGACCGATGGAATATGGATCAGTATTTAGCTTTCCAAGGTAATAACCCGCTTCGTCATCGGGTGTGTTGTTGATGCGCTCTGGTTCTTTTCTCAAATCCTTCGCATGGAAATAGTTTTGCAGCATAGTCTGCCATTTCTGCTGATTGAACGGCTGCTGGAATATCTGTCGTAGGGTATCTTTGGTATATGTCATAACACACATGTACTTTTATTCGGTTATAAGTTTCTTCAAATCCTCCATGTCTGGCAATGCTTGTCTGATTTCTGGAGGTAATTCCTGAGAAGTCCGATAGGTCGCCACTCCCATTGGCTTTGACGTATCAGAGAATGACAATTCAACGATCTCATCATTTTTTGTTTTACAGAGGATGATGCCGATAGAAGGATTCTCGTCAGGCAGTTTCACATATTTATCAAGTGCAGCCAGATAGAAATTCATCTTTCCGGTGTATTCTGGCTTGAACTCTCCACGCTTCAATTCGAAAGCCACGAGGCTTCTCAGACGGCGTGAGAAGAAAAGCAAGTCAACGACAAACTCCTGTTCTGCCACCTCCAATCGGTATTGATTTCCCATAAAGGTAAAGTCGGCTCCGAAAGCCATAATGAAGTTCTTTACATTCTGGATAATACGCTGCTCTATTACCCTTTCATCGACTAATTCTGGATCCTCAATGTTAACGAAGTCGAGCAAATACTCATCCTTAAACGATTGAAGGGCACGTTGCTTGAAGGCAGCGTTATCAATCGTTTTATTGAAGTTGGTTTGCTGAATGGTGCCTTCTTTCTTGAAAAGATTCTCAGAAAGATAGTACTTAGTTGTTTCCACTTTCCAGAACTCTGTTGCGCATCGGCGGATATAGAACAAACGTTCCTCTTTTGACTTGGCTTTTGTCAGAATAACATAATGGTTGGTGAATCCTACATTCAAAAAACTGGCCAAGTCTGAGGCGGATAATTCGTCAGTTACTAATTGACGGATTTCGATTTTATCATTAATATGACTTAACATCAGTTGGTTTCCTAAATCGTCAATTGGTAATTGACGATTTTCAAATATACATCTCCATTCTTCATAGAATGTGCGCATCATTTTGATACTTGCTTCAGAATACCCCTTCACCCCAGGCAATTCCTGTCGCAACAGACTCGAAATAACAGCAATAGCATTACTGCCCCACTTTGCAGAACGACTATTGATAGAGATAAATCTGCCAATTCCATAATTCAGCGCCAGCACTTCTTTATTGACATGCCGAGCTGCTCGATAACGGCTTTCAAGGATTGCTTGCTTGATAGCTTTTACTGCATTGAGATATTCTGAAGATATTATTGTTTGCTTCATTTTGTCTTTGATTCAAATAAATGTCTCTGAAATAATGATTTGTGGGTCGCTCACCTTGGGTACCGCCTTTTCTTGCATCTCATTACTCATCGTCTGGTACTCATCAACGAGTTCTGCCAAAGTCTGTTTCAGTTTGGCTTCGTCTGTCTTGATTTGCACTTTGTCACCCTTGTAGGGTTTGGAGAGGTCACGTAGGCGGCGAGGCAGCTGAGTGTATATACCTTTATTGATATAGTCGGTGAGAATATGACATTGCACCTTTGTCGTATTGTCAGAGATCGCTTGCGTAATTCGGCGCAGGAAGTTAAGCGCCGTCTTTGAGATATTGTCGAGGTCAGTACGATTGATGGAAGAATCGTCTGCCGCCTCTACATACTCCTTTGTGTATTTGCTCAAAGCACGATTCACATGGTCGTAATTCTTGCTGTCAGGCAGGAAAGGAGCGGCTTGCTCATCAGGCTTGGCTTTCAGATACTTGACAGCCTCCAAGAAATCGATAGGCTTTACTGTCTTATCGGTGGCCAGATAGAACTCTGTCTTTACGTCGGACGATACATAGATGATTGACTTGTCCGTATGTCGCCCTATACTGCGGGCCACACGGCTCTTCAGAGGCAACTGCTTCACCTTGTCGTAGAGTTCGCGGTTGTTGTGATAGATATCTCGCAGTTCGCGAATCAAAGCCAGTTTCTCGTCCATCGAGTCCTTCACGTTGCTATCGAACATCTTGAACTGCTTGACGATTTCTTCCTTAGAATAGATCTGCACATCCTCACCAAAGGCAGAATGGAATCCCTGCAACTTAACAAGTGCATTTTCGTAGAGTTTGATTTGCTCATTGCCCTGAGGTGAGGGATAGAACATATAGTTATAGATAAACTCAGCCACAGAACCGATACGGTTCACACGTCCAATACGCTGCATCAGCCGAGAGGCATTCCATGGAGAATCGTAGTTGACAATGATATGGGAACGATGCAAATTGACACCTTCAGCCAATACATCGGAAGTGAGAATGATGTTGTATTGGTCTTTCTGCACTTCGCTGTTGGCATCGAAATTCTCTTTGATAACGGATGCCTTTTTGTCGCGGTTGTCTGCAGTGATGGTCAATACGTCTGTTCTGCCTAATTCGTTCTCTAATCGGCCTTTCAAATAGTTCAGCGTGTCAACACTTTCGGAGAATACAACAAGTTTGCCTGAGACATTGCGCTCATCGAAGAACTCATGCTCCAGTCTGTCACGGAAGAGGTCGAACTTCTGGTCATCGCGCTCTTCCTGCCAATCAGCATTGAGTGCCTCCAGAACCTCTTTGTCATGGCGGAGCATGTCAATGAAATCCGGCTCGAAATCTTCTGACTTATACAGGATGTCACTTTCCTGATAGCCTTTCTTCATAGCCAGTTCAATAATCTGGTCAAGTTCCATGCCTTTGGCCTGCAACTCCTTCACATTCAGTTCTGGGGCTATAATCACTTTGTTTTCAGCAAACATCTTCAGCATGTCATTCGTGATGCGAAGCAAGGTCGCCAGCGAGAGTTTGAAAGCATGGAAACTACTTTCCAATCGCTTCACCATGTGGACACGATAAATGCCTGCCAATGTCTGACCTACATGGATTGCATTTCGATACTTAGCCCGAAACTCCGGCTTTAAGAATTCAACTGCACGGTAACGTGCGTAATGCAGATGAGGATCGAACTTATCATCAGACAGGACATTCAGTGTGTAGAAGAAACGTCTGCTGGTATCAGCATCCATCTTATATTCCAATGAGATAGGAGGCTGTGGCTTGGGGAAGAGGATGCCTTGTGCCTGCAAATCTTTCTTATATTCAGGGTCGTTCTCGATGTTGTGACGTGTACGACGGACTGTCACCTTGTCAATGACTTTCTCGCGAATGGCTTCATAAATCTTATCAACGTCGGCTGTTACATCTCGTGTTTCGCGCTCCTTCATCAAGATTCTATAAGCCTTGATGTATTCTGCAAAGAATCCTTTCAGATTGGGTATGCCGTCAATTGTGCAATTTTGACTGTCTTGGAATAACAAGAGTAGATTAAGCAAATCGTCAGGACGGTTGTTCAACGGCGTTGCAGAAAGCAGCATGACCTTCTTTCGCTGATTCTTCAACAAGCCTGCATTTACACAATCTGCCTTGCATATCTTTTGCAATTCGTCGTATTTACCAGCCCCGTCATTACGGAAACCATGTGCTTCATCGACAATAATCAAGTCGAATTCTTCCTTCGCCTTATACTGCTCTTTTCCCTCTAACACGCTTGACAATTTGCCATTGGTAATGAATTGCGCCTTTCTGGAAATGCCAAACAACTTGAAAGTGTTTTCCCAGTTCTCACGCAAGGCAGGAGGAAATACCACCAGAATGCTGGTGTTTTTGCCATTGGCCTCTATGAATCGTTTGGCTATCATGGTGGCAATCATCGTTTTTCCAAGACCCACCACATCAGCAAGGAACAGACCGTTATGGCGCATCAGCATCTGGAAACCTTGAATCACCGCATCCGTCTGGTACTTCAGTTCCATTACTCCATTGGGCAATTGGATAGAGAAGTCGTCTTCTATCTGGTCACCAAAAGTATCAATGAGTACTTTCAGATAGATTTCGTATGGTGTAGGCTGATAGCCTAAATAGGTCTTTTGCTTGATACTTTCAACATCATCTATCGTCAGCGTAACGGCTTCTTCCCACAACTTCTTGAACTCAGAATGGCAGTAGTCCACATCATCGAAGTCCTTCATGGCAACATTCAGTTCGTATCGAGGAGACCGTGAAGTGCCAAGTCCTGAATCTGAAATATTGGAAGACCCCATGATCACCCAGCCATCGCTATTCTCATTGTGATTTTGCGGTAGGCAGAGATAGAACTTTGCGTGGAGGTTCTTTGTCGCATGAATCTTCATCTGTAGTCTACCATCTACAAGGTCCTGACACATTTGCAAAATACCTTCTTCCACTTCTGGTGCATAGCGAGCATTGATAATATCCTGACGGAACTCTTCATCATAGACCATTTTTGCCTTTTCCTCGTTTTCTAACATCAGCATGGCCTTATTGTGGCGACGGAAAATGTCATCGATGTTAATGCCGACTAATATCTTTATTTCCTCTACATCATTCAGTTCTTTGCGTAGTTTGAAATAACCCGAAGAACGGAAGAAGCCTACAACTGCCAGAAAACGGTCAAAATTGGCCATATTGCCCGCTATACCTTTGAGTTTGTCAAAGAGCGTATTGCCTGAATCGTTATTGAAAAATTTACTGCTCATTGTATTCTTCTTGACTCGGATTTATCAAAGACCTGACATCTATCATTAACACTCTTGCAATTTCGTTTAGTTGTGCAATAGAGGGTTGAGTTTTATTCTGGCACCATCTGGAAATGGTATGCTCAGTTTTGCCCAACTGCTCTGCCAGCCATCGGCTGGTCTTTCCTTTTTCTACGAGGACAACCTTCAAACGGTTTAATGCCTCTATTTTTTCATTATTTGCCATACGATGTTCAGTATTTGAGCGCAAATATACACAAAATAATTGATATTACCTAATTAAATAAAGAAAAACATTAGGTTTTGCTTAAAAGGAACTAAAATAATCCTTTATATTTTAGGACCACTTCTCTTTTTCTTGCGCTGCATTCTCCTTCTGAATTCTTCTTCAGCAGGGTCATAGACGGAATTGTTGGTATCGAATAAACCCAGTGAGGGAATGGAAATAGATGATTCGGCATGTTTCTGTGGCATTGTGTACCGTTGATGGTAATCCTGCCCATGATAGGAACAATCCCATCCTTCTCCTTACCCTTGTTCGCATAGAACAAAATCTTGAATGTACTTCTCATTTCTAATTCCTTTTTAACTTCAGGCTGCAAATATAATACCTTTTTCTGAGATGCTTTTTCGGCAATTCATTGCAGATCGTTGAGTCGAAAACCAGTCAGTTTGAATTGCGTCATTCTGCCTTTTTCGTGCCCCTGAAATTAGAAAAGTTTAACTGCCAGAGAAGGCTCAAGCGGGTTCTTGCTCTGGCAAGCGGCATGGCCGAGTCCGATTTAGAGACCTAACTCTTGCACCAATCCGCATCAAGTTCTTTGCAGAGCAAAGCGAACAGAGTTCGAGCGGCCTTTTCCCTTCGTCCTTAGATCCCCCACTATTCCCCGTCTTGCCTTTATTTCACGGTCATTCTGCGTTAATCTTCGAAAATTGCTCGTTTGTTACAAGCTTTTTTCGTAACTTTGCCACGTCATTACATAAAAGCGAAGATTATGAAGAAGATTTTAGTGGCCTTTGTGGCCTTTGCTGCACTTTGTGCCTGTAGTAGTGGGGAGAAGAAAAACCTCGATTACCGTGGTCTGTCAATGGGCCTGCCCTTCAAGACTTTCTGTGATTCTCTGATTGCCCGTGGGTTTGCCATCGATTCTGCCAAGACGGATTCTTCCTTCACTAATACCGTGATGGTTAAGGAGGGGGAACTCTACCATTTGGTGCTTGCCCAAGAGCGTGATACGCTGAAAATGTTGCAGGAGACTTACAACCTCTCTACCAACGACAGTACCCGCAATCTCTGGCAGGCAATCCGCGACCAACTGGAAAAGGATTTAGGCAGTTGGCCCAACATGCCGCATCGGGGTGATGACCACAAAGTGGCCAAGTTTGAGGCGGAAGGCGGATTTATTACGGTAACGCTGAAGAATACTTACAAACCGACGCTGACCGTTTTGTACGAGATTAAATAATAGTCTACGGCACAGACTATTTAAAACAAGGTGAGGGTATAGAGATATACGACAACAGCGGGAATTGCCAGCAGCGAAGAGTCGAAACGGTCGAGCATTCCGCCGTGACCAGGCAAGATAGTACCACTGTCCTTGATGCCGAGGGTACGCTTGAACAGACTCTCCACAAGGTCGCCCCAAGTCCCGAAGATGACGACGGTCAGTCCGAGTCCCGCCCACTCATAGGCGTTGAGACCGAGGTCGTTGACACCATATTTGTCGGTCAGATACCAAATCAGGACGGCGATGGCCACTACGAGGAACCCGCCGCCGATGCTGCCTTCCCAACTCTTTCCCGGCGAGATGCGGGGGAAGAGTTTGTGTTTGCCCAACAGCGAACCGCAGAGATAGGCGCCTGTATCATTGATCCAAAGGAATACGAAGACGGCAAGCGGAGCAAGATAGGTGTATTGGATATCGTAGCCAGTCGAGCGGAAAGCCAACACGTTGAGCAGTGAGAAGGGTAGGGCAATATAGAGTTGACTCATCATCGTATAGGCCCAGTCGCCGACGGGATCATCGTGAATCAGGTAGAGTTCTGCGATGAGCAGGTAGATAATCGACACGAGGTAGGGGATAAATACGGTGGCTGGAGTCAGTCCGCTGTTATAGCCTGCCATCGCGAAGAAAAAGTAGACACCAGCCACCGTGCAGATCATCCGGTTGATGGTGATGTGTTCCCGTTCGTTGACCAGTCCGGTAAACTCCCAGATAGTCAGTCCTGTGACGAGGGCAAAGAGCAGGATCATTGCTTCTGCCCGTAAGAAGCAAGTGACGATGGCGGCCACAAACAGCACGCCGGTAATGGTTCTGATGATGAAGTTCTTCATTGTTCGTCGGATGGGGATGATGGGTCTGATGGGTTTTCTTGGGAGGCTTGAGCCTCTAATTCCTTGGCACGTTCCTCAGCCATACGTTCGGCATCGGCACGCATCTGGGCCTCCAACAGTTCTTCGGCACGACTGATCCAGGGGCGCTTGCCGAAGATACGCTCCACATCTTCCGCAAAGATCACCTCACGGTCGATGAGCAACTGCGCCAGTTGGGCATGGCCCTCGGCATGTTCTTTCAAGATGCTCTTGGCACGCTCGTATTGTTCGTTGATCATCCGTAGCACCTCGTCGTCCATAATCTTGGCGGTTGTCTCGGAATAGGGTTTCTGGAACTGGTATTCTGCATTGTTGTAGTAGCAGATATTCGGCAGTTTGTCGCTCATACCGGCAAAGGCAATCATGCCATAAGCCTGTTTGGTGGTGCGTTCCAGATCGTTCATGGCACCTGTGGAGATACTGCCGATGAACAGTTCCTCAGCGGCACGGCCTCCTAATAGTGAACACATCTCATCGAGCATAGCCTCCTTGGTCTGTAACACGCGCTCCTCCGGGAGATACCAGGCGGCACCGAGGGCCTGACCACGGGGTACGATGGATACTTTTACCAATGGGTTGGCAAACTCCGTGAACCATGAGATGGTGGCGTGACCGGCTTCGTGGATGGCAATGCTGCGTTTCTCGGCCTGTGTCATCACCTTGGTCTTCTTCTCCAGACCACCAATGATACGGTCAACGGCATCGAGGAAGTCTTGCTTGCCCACTTTCTTACTGTTATGACGGGCAGCGATGAGGGCGGCCTCGTTGCAGACATTGGCAATGTCAGCACCTGAGAATCCCGGTGTCTGACGGGCCAGGAAGTCGATGTCAACGGTATCGTCAATCTTGATGGGTTTCAGGTGAACCATAAACACCTCCTTGCGCTCATTGAGGTCTGGGAGGTCCACGTGTATCTGACGGTCAAAGCGACCTGCACGGAGCAGGGCCGAGTCAAGCATATCGGCACGGTTGGTAGCGGCGAGGATGATGACGCCACTATTGGTGCCGAATCCATCCATCTCTGTCAACAGGGCATTGAGGGTGTTTTCTCTTTCGTCGTTGCCACCCATGGCGGGGTTCTTTGAACGGGCACGGCCCACAGCATCGATCTCATCGATGAAGATGATACAGGGTGACTTGGTCTTGGCCTGGGCAAAAAGGTCGCGCACACGACTGGCACCCACGCCGACGAACATCTCCACAAAGTCAGATCCTGACATCGAGAAGAAGGGGACGCCGGCCTCACCGGCCACGGCCTTGGCCAACAGAGTCTTACCTGTTCCCGGAGGACCTACGAGCAGGGCACCCTTGGGAATCTTACCACCCAGTTCGGTATATTTCTGCGGATTCTTCAGAAAGTCCACAATCTCCTGTATCTCCTGCTTGGCACCAGCCTGTCCGGCCACGTCCTTGAAGGTGATACCTAAGTCTCCGCCCTTTTCATACATCTTGGCCTTCGACTTGCCGACGCTGAATACGCCGCCACCGCCGCCCATGCCACCGCCACCCATCCGGCGCATGAAGAGTATCCACAGTCCGATGATGAATGCAAAGGGCAGGATATTGTAGAGAATCATATTGAACATTTCACTATCCCTGCGGTTCTCATAACTGTAGTCGCCTGTAAAGGTCTTGGCTTCTTTGGCGGCATTCACGAATTCCTCCACCTGGTCGGTCGAGCCAATCTCTACCTCCATATACGGTTCGTTGCCGGTCTGCTGCGCACTCTGGTGGAACACGTCGCGGATATGCTCCGGCTTCACATACATCTTCAGGGTGTTCTGGTTCTTGTTCACTACGATTTTCGAGGCATAGCCTTTTTCCACCATCGACTTGAAGTTCGAATAGGTGGCCTTGCTGGCGATACTGCTGTTTTGGGGACCGCCACTGGAGAACCAGAGTAGGCCGAGGGCAAGGATGGCGATGGCATAGATCCAGTTCATATTGAACCGGGGCATGTTCATCTTCGGCCCGTTGCCATTGGGCATTTGATTTTTGTTCTTATTGTCCATATCAGTCTAAGTCGGGGATAAATGTTAGTTTGGCATCTTCCCAGAGGTGTTCCAGATCGTAATAGTCACGAACGTCAGGCAGGAAGATGTGTACCAGCACATCGGTATAGTCCATGGCCACCCACTGTGCATGTTCCAAACCCACTACGTGGGTGGGCTTTTCTTTCAGTTGGTTGCGGGCAAAGTCGCCGACGGACTCCGTGATGGCTTCTACCTGTGCAGGAGAGTTGCCTTGGCATATTATAAAGTATTTACAGATGGTGCCGTCAATCTTCGTCAGGTCGGCAATCACAATGTTGCTGCCTTTCTTCTCCTGGATACCCTCTGTGATGATCTTAACAAGTGCTTTTGTTTGCTCCATTAAAATATAAATAGGTGAAATCTTCTGCAAAGGTACTTTAAATTCGGGTGAATAACAAAGGAAAAGCGGAAAAATTGCACTTTTTTATATTTTTTCATCGAAAAGTTTTGGTAGTTCAGGAAAAAGTAGTACCTTTGCACCGCATTTTAAGAACAAGGGTGTTCTTTGTGCAAAGACATTGGGGTATGGTGTAATGGTAACACTACAGATTCTGGTCCTGTCATTCTTGGTTCGAGTCCGAGTACCCCAACATAATCGCTAAGATGCTGAACGAAGCACTTAGCGATTTTTTTATGACAATGACAGATTCGGACCGTCTCTCCTTAAATGTTGTTAAGGAAATGTGGAATTATTCGCAAATATCAGATTTTATTCGTACATTTGCCACAAATAGTTAATCACTTTGATGTGGACTAAACCATACGGAATGAAAGAAGGCTTCCTCATCGGAGGAGGCCTTATCATTATTGGACAGATACTTGAGATGATGACAGGCCCTATCGATTGGGATGTTTTCCGCTGGCCTGTCAACGGCATTGTGCTAATTGGTTTCCTGGCAATCATTGCCGTCGCATTCCTGCTGCGCAAGAAAGTCTATGCATTCCGTTTCATCAGCACTTATCAGGCGGCGATACCTGCGTTGGTATATGTCATCGTGCTGACGGTTATCATGGGACTGACGCGACAAGAGCCACGAGTAGGCGAACTTGGTTCGGGAACGGAGGCGAATGGCACCTGGCTGAACAATATGCTGACGTTTTGGTCCTTTGTGCTAATCTACGTGTATATGTCGATGATACTTGGCTCGGTGGTGCTGCGCAGACTGTCGCACCTGTCCAGTTGGCTGCGCGATATCCCTTTCCTGCTGAATCATTTGGGTTTATTCCTCGCCATGACTACCGCCACATTAGGCAATGCCGACATGCAGCGGTTGAAGATGATTGTGGTAAAGGGAGAGCCTGAGTGGCGGGCATTGACTATTCAGCAGCAGATCGTGGAGATGCCTTTGACCATCGAACTGAAGGATTTTATCATGGAGACCTACGATGACGGATCGCCCCGTCGTTTTGCCTCAGATATTCAGATTCAGACAAAGAGTGGCAAGAATATCCAGACCACTGTAGAAGTGAATAAGCCAGTAGAGGTGGATGGTTGGAAGATATACCAATACGGCTACGACACGCAGATGGGTGCCATGAGCCAGACAAGCATTCTGGAACTGGTGAGCGACCCGTGGCTGCCGCTGGTTTATACCGGTATCTATATGATGCTCGCCGGAGCGATATGCTTGTTCATCTTTGGAGGCAAAAAGAAAAATGTAAATTGTAAATCGTCAAATTCTAAATAGTCATGGTGACCTGGGAACAATTTATTTATTTCGCTATAGCAGCAGTCTTGTTGTGGGCGGTAGGTGCCTGGGCAGCGTGGCGTGAAAAGGCGGCTCTGGCCTATACATCGACCATCATCGGCCTCGCTGTGTTCTTTAGTTTTATCCTGATGATGTGGGGTTCCCTGGAACGCCCACCGTTAAGGACGATGGGCGAGACACGTCTCTGGTATTCGTTCTTCCTGCCACTGGCGGGTATCATCGTCTATTCGCGCTGGAAGTACAAGTGGATACTCTCTTTCTCTACAGTTCTGGCGCTGGTATTCATCTGCGTGAACATCTTCAAGCCAGAGATTCATTCCAAGACGCTGATGCCAGCCTTGCAGAGTCCTTGGTTCGCCCCACACGTCATAGTCTATATGTTCGCATACGCTGTATTAGGTGCTTCTACTGTGATGGCACTCTATCTGTTGTTCTTTAAGAAAGGCAACATCGCTGACGAAGAATTCGACATTACGGATAATCTGGTGTATGTCGGCCTCGCCTTTATGACCATCGGCATGCTTTTCGGCGCACTCTGGGCCAAAGAGGCATGGGGGCACTATTGGTCGTGGGATCCCAAGGAAACTTGGGCCGCCATCACTTGGTTCGCCTATCTGGTGTATGTGCATTACAGGCAGATACCCACTCACAAGCCAAAGATTGCTCTGGGGGTGTTGCTTGTCTCTTTCGTATTGTTGCAGATGTGTTGGTGGGGCATTAATTACCTGCCCAGTGCTATGCAGACTTCAGTTCATGTATATTCCAAGTGATATGAGAAAGAGCATTTTGATAATCACTGCCCTGTTGATGACAAAAACCAAAACGACTATAACCTATCTGATGGTTGTCATAACCATCCTTTTCCTCTCCTGTACCAGCAAACAGCAGAGTGAGGTTCCTACGGGTGAAATGTTCGACGAGGCCACCGTTTCCTTTGCCAAGGCATATACCTTTCTGCGGAAGTGGATGGAGACCGATACCACGGGTAAGGACATGCCTAGGATCATTCTTCGTCTTGACAACATCGCCACCAGTTATATCCACACGTCAGAGTATGCGAAAGCCAAGATGTGGCTCGACAGGGAAGACTCCGCACTGGCCATTTATTCCCAAAAACCGAATGTCGTCGAGAAACAGGCCGACTTCCTGAAAGGAACCATCCAACTCGATTTTGCCGCGATGTGCCAACAATTAGGCCAGAGTGAAGAAGCGCACGCCATTACGACGAGCACCGCAAGACCGTCTTCTCGGAGCGTAACGTGGCACTCGTTCGGTACTTCAAGATTCTCTTTCTGTTCCTCCGGTGCCAGGTCCCTTTTACAACTGCCAGACGACAGACATAGCAGGATAGCCATCATATAAAGCGCGAATGACCTGATTCTCATTTAATTACTGACTGTATCTATATTTAATATAATATTGCAGCGTGATTCCACGAATCACGCTGCAAAGATACATAAAAGCAGGCAAACCGCCAAACTTTTGATTACTTTTCGGCATTCTCGGCGTCAATGGCCTTGATCTTTTCACGGACCAGGTTCATCTCATCTTTCAACTTCTGTACCTTGCGGTTCATCTCGTCGATGAGGCTATTTCCCTTCTTGCTGCTGGCATTCAGGAAGCCGAGGTTGTTCTCGTAGGTCTGAACCTCTTGCTTGATGGCCTCGTACTGACGGAACAGACGGGCACGCTCATTGTCAAGTGCATTCTCTCCGCGCTCTGCTACCTGTTTCAGGTTTTGCTTGAAGTTGGTCAGACGTTTCTTGGCAACACTGATGTTCAGATCCTTATAGAGTTTGTCGAGTATGGCGTGGTATTCCTCATAGACCTTATCCTTCTCCTTGAAGGGAACATGACCGATAGCCTGATACTCCTCCACGAGTTGCTGTACTTTCTCCTGAAGACCTTCGCCAGCCTCTTCCGCGACAGCCTTCAGTTTTTCAATGACATCACGCTTTTTCTCAAGATTGGTGTGCTCTTCGCCACGCTGACCTGCACCGGCAGCATTGCGGGCCTCAAAGAACTTATTGCAGGTACCAAGGAATTCCTCCCACAACTGGTCACCGAGTTTCTTGGGCACCATACCGATGGTCTTCCATTCTTTTTGGAGAGCAATCAACTTATCGCTGGTTGACTTCCAGTCAGTAGAATCTTGCAGGGCCTTGGCTTTCTCGATCAGGGCACGCTTCTTCTCGGCATTCTCCTTGAAGGTGTCCTTGAGCCCCTTGAAATACTGGGCCTTGCGACCGAAGAAATCATCGCAGGCAGCACGGAAACGCTCAAAGATCTTCACGTTCATCTTCTGGGGAGCGAAGCCGATGGTTTTCCATTCAGCCTGAACGTCAATAATCGCCTTGGTATGTTTCTCCCAGTCGCTACTACTTTTGTTCTCCTCGGCGGCAATAGCCTCAACCTTTTCACAGAGGGCGGTCTTGCGGGCCAGATTATCCTCTTCCTTGGCACGGATGCCCTCGAAATGCTGTTGGTGACGCTTGTTGATAACGGTGGAAGCAGCCTTGAAACGATTCCATATCTCTTCGCGCAGATCCTTGTTGACAGGACCGATCTCGCGGTATTCGGCGTGGAGTTTCTGTAACTGGTGGAAGGCACTGATGACATCCGTCTCGTCGGCCAGGCGCTCGGCGGCCTCACAGAGTTTGGTCTTCAGTTCGAGGTTCTTCTTGAAGTCGTATTCGCGAGCCTCGCTGTTCAGTTTCAGCAGGTCGTAGAACTGTTCCACATAGAGTTGGTAGTTACGCCAGAGTTCACTGGCTCTCTCTGCTGGCACGTTCTTGATCTCCTTCCACTCTGCCTGCAGGGCCTTGAACTCCTGATATGCTTTGTTTGCCTCCTCAGGAGAGGTAATCATCCCCTTGATTTTCTCAATAATGGCAAGTTTCTTCTCCAGGTTCTCCTGCTTCTCGGCCTCTTGCTCCTTGAAAAGTTTGGCGCGCTTCTCCTTGATGATGCCCATCTCAGCCTTGAAGACTTCTTCATCCTCGTCAGGGGTAATCTGGTAGGCGTCTGGATCGCCGCCACCGTCAAGGTAGGCCTTGAGGTTGGCTTCACGCTCGGCAAAGTGCAGTTTGTAGAAAACGGTCTTCAGATAGTCGATTTCTTCCTTCTGAAGAGGCTCGTCGCCATGGGCTATGTCCTTGATGCGGTCAATCACCTCCTTTTTGGTCTCGTAGACCTTCTGAGGTTGTTCTTCCTCGGCTGGAGCCTGTGCGTCTTCAACAGGAGCCTCCGTTTCTTCAATTGGAGCCTCTGCGCTTTGGGCTGGAGCCTCTACATTTTCGGCTGGAGCCTCCGTTTCTGCGGTTGCTGGGGTTTCTACTTCAGGAGCAGTTGCTTCCTGGATAACTTCTTCTTTTACCTCCTGTTCGAGGATGTTGTCTTGAGAGTCCATCATTTAACAATTAGTTACTGACTTGATTATGTTCACGCAATACTCCGCAAAATTAAATATAATTTTCGGAACCGCCTAATAATTAACATTCTTTATGTATTAAACGAGCCTTTTGTGTCTGAAGAACCACCAGCAAATGCCAGAAACGCCAATGGAGAGGATGATGGCGATGATGAATCCCCAGGGCTTGGCTTCCATGCCGTTGATGAGGTTCATGCCGAACATCGAGGTAATGAGTGTGGGAATCATCATGATGATGGTGACGGATGTAAGGGTACGCATCACCGTGTTCATATTGTTGTTGATGATACTTTGGTAGGTGTCCATTGTCGACTCAAGAATGTTAGAGTAGATAAGGGTGGTCTCGCGGGCCTGAGTCATCTCGATATTGACATCCTCGATAAGGTCGGCATCGAGTTCGTCAATCTGCAGTTTGAATTTTAGTTTGGAAAGCAGTGTCTCATTGCCTCGGATGGAGGTCTGGAAGTACGTGAGCGAGTCCTGCAGACGGCTCAGACCAATCAGGCTTTCGTTGTTCACTTCCTTGTCGAGGTTGCGCTTGGCTTTGTCGACGAGCATGGAGATTTGCTTCAGGCGTTTCAGGTACCAGACAGCACTGGAAAGGAAGAGACGGAAAATCATATCGACATGGTCGGTGAATCCCTCGCCGCGCTTCTGCTGGAACGAGACGAAATCAATCATCATATTCGTCTCGTAGAAGCAGACGGTGATGGTGACGTCGCGCTTGTGGATGATACCGAGCGGTACGGTGGTATATGGCGTACGGCTCCGAATCTCCTTGACGTAGGGGATACGGAGGATGATGAGCATCCAACCGTCGTCGTATTCATAACGGGCACGCTCGTCGGTATCGCTGATGTCCGACATAAAGTAGTCGGGGATATTGAACTTCTCTTCGAGTTCGCGCTGGTCGTCTTCGGTGGGGCATGTCACCTGTATCCAGCAATTGGGCTGCCACTCTGTGAGTTGGCTCAGTCCGCCTTGGGTGTTCCAGAATGTCTTCATTGTGCTAATCCTTTTTTCGTTTTTGAAATGGTTTTAGCGGCAAAGGGATTAGCAGCCTTGCTCGCTATCCCCCGCCATTACAAATCGTAATTGTCCGCCGGGTAATCGTCCATAATTTTGTTACTAATTTGGTTTATCGGGTGCAAAGATAGAAAAAAATCGCGGACTTGCCAAGCAAATCCGCGATTTTTTGTTATTTTATTTTTCGGGAATGTCCTCGAGGGCTTTTTTCAGGAGTTCCCAGAAAGGTGCTACAGTCTCGATGAGGGCACGCTCAGTTGTAGTGTGAGGTGATTTCATCGTAGGACCGAATGACACGACATCAAGATGAGGATATTTGCCAAGAATGATAGAACACTCCAGTCCTGCATGATCCACCTGGATAATGCCGTCCTTGCCGAAGAGGTCCTTATATTCTTTAAGCAGAAGGTGCAAGATCGGAGACTCTGGATTCGGATCCCAGCCACCATACGAGCCGGCGGTCTCCACCTTCATGCCTGCCATATTGAAACAACTCTCCAGTGTCTTGACGATGTAGTCCTTCATATCTTCACGGCTACTGCGGGCCAGGATCTTCAGCATGGACTTCCCTTCGCCGATCTCGATGATAGCGAGGTTACTGGAGGTCTCTACTACAGATGGATAACTGGGAATCATGCGGATTACACCGTCGTGACAGCCGTAGATGGCATTGATGAGATTATCCTGAATCTCTTGGGGGACTTCCATCTTCGGTGTTTCCACATCCTCACAGATGACTTCGATACCGCTCTCAATACCCTTGTATTCGTCGGTGAAGTCCTCGAGCCAGTCTTGGGCGAGTTCCTTGAGAGCCTCTACATTCTCCTTCGGCAATGTCAGCACGGCTTCGGCCTTGAATGGGATGGCATTACGCATATTGCCGCCCTGCCAAGAGGCTAAACGAGCCTCGCACTCTTCGATGGCTTCGCGGACGAGACGGACGAGCAGTTTGTTAGCGTTGGCCCGACCCTCATGGATCTCTAAGCCTGAGTGTCCACCGCGCAAACCTTTCACCGTCACCTTCACTGCAGCGTCGTCAGGATCCGTTTCAGCCTCCTGATAGTCTAAGGTGGCAGTCACATTGATACCTCCGGCAGAGCCGATGACGAACTTGCCCCAGTGCTCTGAGTCGAGGTTCAGGAGGATGTCGCCATTGAGTTCTCCTTCAGGCAGTCCATTGGCTCCAAACATACCTGTCTCTTCGTCGGCAGTGATGAGGGCTTCAATAGGTCCGTGCTTCAAGGTCTTGTCTTCCATGATGGCCATGATGGAGGCTACGCCTAAGCCATTGTCTGCACCGAGGGTTGTGCCCTTTGCTTTCACCCACTCGCCATCAATCCAGGGTTGGATGGGATCGGTCTCGAAGTTATGGGTACTCTCGGGCGTCTTCTGTGGTACCATGTCCATGTGGGCCTGAAGGATGACGCCCTTTTTCTTCTCCATACCTGGAGAGGCAGGCTTGCGCATCACGATGTTGTCAGCAGGATCCTTGAAAGCCTCGACGCCTGCCTGTTTGGCGAAGTCGAGCAGGAACTGCTGGATTTTCTCCAAATGTCCGCTCGGACGCGGTACTTGTGTCAGTGCATAAAAGTTCTTCCAGATGCACGCTGGGTTCAGATTCTTAATTTCACTCATAGTTATGTTGTTTGAGGGTTTAAACGTTTCGTAAACGAGAGGGCCGCCCAACCGTAGATGCCAAGGGCGATCACGAGCATGGTCTGCACGGTGTGCACAATGAGTACGAACCAGAGGGCCTGTTCATCGGCCACACCATAGAGTATCAACATGGTCTTGATGGCAAAGTGCCACGGACCGGCACCGTTGGGGGTGGGTACGATGACGGCAAAGTTGGCTACCACAAAGGATACCAGTGCACAGCCGATACCGAGATTTGCTGTGAAGTCGAAGCAGAAGAAGGTGAGGTAGTAATGCAGGAAGTACATCACCCAGATACCGACGGAGAAAAAGAGGTAGAGCGGCAGGTTCTTGATGCCCCGCAGGGAGAGCACGCCTTCCCAGATGCCACTCAGCGTCATTTTCACCTTATTATATATAGAGAAGTTCTTCAGCAACAGGTGCAATAGAATCAGTACCGCCACGCCACAGATGGCCGTTACCAGCCAGCCTGTCAAAGAAAAGCCTTCTAAGATACGGTCGAGCGAGGTTCCTGTCTTCTTAAAGAAGGTGCCAAAGATACTCATTTCTATCAGTAGGATAATGCCTGAGTAGAGCATCACAATCAGCGTGTCTACGGCTCGTTCCGTCACCACCGTACCCAAAGCCTTGCTGAACGAAACGCCGTCGTAACGTTTCAGGATGGCACAGCGGGAGAACTCACCGATGCGCGGAATCACCAGGCTGGCAGCATACGAAATGAATACAGCATGTATGCAGGTAGCATTGCGGGCTCGTATTTTCTGGCCGGAATACGGTTGCTTGGCTGTGTTTGGCGACAGGTCGTCAATGGGATCCAATGTCTGCTTCCATCGCCAGCCACGGAACATCTGCGCCAAGATGCCGAAAGGAAATGAGAGTAGCATCCATGTCCAGTCCATCTCTTCCTTCAGCACATGACTGATGAGAGAGAGGTCCTCGCCACGGTACATCCACCACAAAATAGCACCACCCAAGATAAAGGGCAGCGCAATCTTTGCGATGTATGCAACGATATTTTTCGTTTCCATTGGTGCAAAGGTACAAAAAAACACGGATTATAAAGATTATAAGGAGACTTTTTCAGAAAAAACACTAAAAAATCCCTATAATCCATATAATCCGTGTTTAAAATATGTAACTTTGTAGCCAAATGAAACAAGTAAGACCGAAAAAGAATCTTGGTCAGCACTTTCTGACCGATCTGAACATCGCCAAGCGGATTGCCGATACGGTGGATGAGCCGAATGCGGAACTGCCAGTGTTGGAAGTCGGTCCTGGAATGGGTGTCATGACACAATATCTGGTGGAAAAGCCTCGCCCGTTGAAGGTCGTGGAGATAGACCGTGAGTCAGTGGCTTATCTTAGAGAAAACTTCCCCCGCCTTAATAATAATATAATAGGTGGTGATTTTCTGCGGATGGACTTAAATGAAATCTTCAACGGACAGCAGTTTGTACTGACGGGCAACTATCCCTATGATATCTCCTCACAGATTTTCTTCAAGATGCTCGACAACAAGGACTTGATTCCCTGTTGTACGGGAATGATCCAACACGAGGTGGCCGTACGTATGGCTGCCAAACCAGGGAATAAGCAGTATGGCATTCTTTCCGTGTTGATTCAGGCGTGGTATGATGTGGAGTATCTTTTTATGGTTGAACCGTCTGTCTTTAATCCTCCCCCAAAGGTGCAGAGCGCTGTCATTCGCATGACACGCAACGCCGTCACTGACCTCGGATGCGATGAAAAACTATTCAAACGCATCGTCAAGGCCACCTTCAACCAGCGACGTAAGATGCTCCGAGTGTCTCTCCGCCAGATCTGCAATCCCCGACCAGAGTTTTTTGACGACCCGATGATGACCCGTCGTCCAGAACAACTCTCCATCTCTGAGTTTATTGCTTTGACAAACAAGGTCGCAACCGAATTGACATAATAGTCAGATGAAACGGAACGCTCTATTGCTGATTCTTGTGGGACTGGTGCTGGTGACGTATGGCCAGAGTGCCAGCCATAGGAAACTGTCGGGCTATGTGCGGCAGGCGGTGGTAGAGAACCGTCGTCTGCCATCGACGCGCAGTGTTCAGAGAGCGCGCTGTATCACGGCTTTTGTCAGAATGGAGGAAGGACAGGCAGAACAAATCCTTAGGAAATATGGCTGCAAGAAATATGCCCAGTGGGAGGATATCGTGATTGCGAGTATTCCATTAGAAAATGTGGAGGCGCTGGCGACAGAACGTGCCGTGAGCCGTATTGAGGCGAATGGACGTGCCAGTGCCTTGATGGATACGACGGCTTTGGTGGTCAATGCCCTTCCCATCTATGAATCCTCCAACAGTCATCCTGCCTATACGGGGGCAGGGGTGGTCATCGGCGTTGAGGATGTGGGTTTTGATTTGATGCACCCAAACTACTATGATGCTTCAGGCAGTCAATACCGTATCGGAGCCTTCTGGGACCAGTTGTCGAAGGATACCATTGGCAGTCCGTTACCTGTTGGTCGGGATTATATCGGGCAGGCAGAGATATTGGCTTACGGACAGTCCACCGATGCACCGACCCAGACGCATGGCACACATACCTCTGGTACAGCCGCAGGCAGTGGCTATGACACTAAGTACAGGGGGATGGCCTATGAGAGTGATATCTGTCTGGTGAGCAATGCTATCACCGATGATATTGAGTATATCGATTCTGCAGATATCTACAAATACACCACGGCCATTGATGCCTTGGGTATGCAGTATTGCTTTGACTATGCCAGCCGACAGGGGAAACCATGTGTGGTATCTTTCAGTGAGGGTTATCATCCTTATCTCGATGAGGAAGATAGTCTCTTTTCAGCAGTGTTGGATCGTATGACAGGACCAGGTCGGATTATCGTCGCTTCTGCAGGCAATGAGAGCATAGAAAAGACCTACATCGAGAAACCTGCCGTCCAACAGGAGGCAGGGGCTTTTCTCCATTGTTACAAGGAGTCGGCTGTGTACCGCCTGGTCTCAGCAGAGCCACTTAGGCTGATGCTCTATTATTACCGAGGTGATAGTGGTGTACCTACTGATACCCTTTCCTTAACCACTGCCGAGGTGGTTTACGATAGTATTATGACTAAGGAACTGATCTGCGGGGAAGACTCTCTTTCACTGTCTGTCTATCGCAGTACATCTTCATTCATTGATGAGGATGTTTATCAGGTACTTGTGAAGGCTAACCATACCCTCGATGAGTTATCGCCATTGGCATTGGTCGTTGGAGGTGAGGGAGAAATCAAAGTCTATGGTGGATCGAGAATGGCTTTCAAGTCACATGAAGTGGACAGCCGGTGGTCAGCAGCCCAGAAGGGGCATGATATCCTTGCACCAGGCTGTTTTCCGGCGGTGATCTGTGTGGGAGCCACCGCTCATCGAATGGAATATGTGAATGAAAAGGGTGCCGTACAGGGCACTTTGAGTGGAACTGTTCAGGGCTTGTTAGGCCCGTTTTCTTCAACAGGTCCTACGATAAGCGGACTGATGAAGCCCGATGTTGTGGCTCCGGGGGTCAATGTCATATCCTCTTATAGTCATATCTACCATCCTGAGAAATATATCGTCTCGTGGTCGGAATTCCAGGGAGAGCAATATCCCTGGGCATTGTATTCCGGCACCTCTATGTCAGCCCCTGTTGTGGCAGGCGTTATCGCTCTTTGGTTACAGGCCAAGCCTGATCTGACACCAGAAGAGGTGCTTCAGGTGCTGTCCCGTACTTGTCGGCAGCCTGACAGTACACTTACCTATCCGAATAATCATTATGGCTATGGTGAGATTGACGCCTATCGGGGTCTGTTGGATATTCTGGGTCTGTCAAAGGTAGAGGGTATCAGCCTGCATCAGCCTCAGCAGGTGCAGATACGACCTGTAGGCCGTGGCCTGCGACTGCTTTTCGATGATGTCTTGCAGGCTCCTGTCATCATCTGGCTCTACGATCTTTCTGGTGTCTGCATCTATTCAGAAAGATTGGATATCAATGGTACAGAGATGACCATCGACCTTCCATCAGTTCAGGAAGGCGTTTATGCCGTTCAAATTGAAACTCGGGACAAAACGGTCCGTGGTTCCTGTTTGGTTAGGCTATAACCTTTATCATCCAATCGTTTTTTTTGCCGTTATCGCGCACAATTTTTCTGTGTTCGCACACAACCACTTGATTTACATCAAAAGAAATACAGTTTTTATGCAAAAGATGCTAGTAATTCATTGCAGATTGCCAAAATCGTCGTACCTTTGCATCGTCAATCAGAGATGATGACAATTCAATAGAAAGTTAGTTAAGGTAAAAGATTCGTTTTGTTAGAGTTAATTGAATAGAAAAAGGTTATAGAAAAGTTAGAAGTTAGTTAGAAAAGTTAGTAATTAGGTTTTAAGTTTTGATTGGTTAGGTATTACAGAGGTAATAAGATTGTTAGAAGAAAAGGATAATGCAACCACGTCGTGATGACGGAATTGCTTACTTAGAAAAAGGTTTTTAGTTATTCATAGATTGTTGGTGCCGCTCAGGAGTCGTTGATGACCCTTGAGCGGTTGTTTTTTACGGTGATTAGTCTGGTGAGGAAGATGCTGCCTCGGAAACAAAGTTCGATGGCCATTGCCGTCCAGACACCTTTCAGACCATATTTGGGGGCGAGTGTTGCTGCGAGTGTCAGGCGGACAGCCCACATCGAGGCCAAACTCATGATGGCTGGAATCATCGTGTCGCCAGCACCGATGAACACACCATTGCAGACGATGGCGGCAGCAAACATCGGCTCTGCCCAGGCCTCAATGCGGAGCACCTGTGTGCCCTGGGCAATGACTTCCTCGACAGGTGACATCAGTGACATCAGTTCCGGAGCGAATAGCCACATCAGGATACCCATCACCGTCATCACAGCCATGCCCAGTCCTACAGACATACGGGCAAACGAACGTGTCAGCAGATGCTGTCCGGCACCAATGCCTTGCCCCACGAGGGTTGTGGCGGCTTCTGCTATACCATAGCCAGGCATGTAGCACAGACTCTCTACGGTGATGGCCAGTGAGTGGGCTGCGATAGCGATTGTTCCCAAGGGAGCGACAATGACGGTGCTTACTACATAGGCACCTCCCATTAGCAGGTGTTGGAGTCCCATCGGCGCCCCAATCTTAAAAGCAGTCCTGACCGTGTCCGACTTGGGCTTGAAAGAGCCTGGTCTTCCTGTGAGCGAGAGCATCTTCGACCTGACGAGCAGGAAGTAGAGCATCAGTGCGGCTGTTATCAGCATTGCCACTCCTGTACCTATGGCAGCGCCCATCACCCCCATATCCAGTATATAGATAAATAGGTAGTTGAAGCAGACATCCATCACGCACATTCCAATGTTCAGGAAACTCGGAATCTTCATATTGCCGGAACACTTCAACATCGAGCCTGCCAAGCCCTCCATCTGGAAGAAGATGCCGCAGAAACCGAAGATGGCGAAGTAAAGCGAGGCATCATAGGCGATGTCCTCCGTGCCGCCCAACCAGTAGGGGAGGAAGGGACTGATGATAATAGATGTCAGCGAGATGATGAATGCCCAGATAAGGCAACAGATGAGCGACTGACGCAGTACCCTGCGGGCTGCCTCGAAGTCGTTGGCACCGATGAAGTGTGCTACCTGAACAGAGAATCCCATATTCGCAGCCGAAGCCAGACCACCCATCAGCCATCCAGTAGTCTCTACCAGACCGATGGCGGCAGAGGCCTTGGCACCAAGATGTCCCACCATCGAGGCATCGATGAAGAACATCACGGTAGCGGAGATCTGTGCCAGAATGCTGGGAATACTCAGGCTGATGATGAGCCAGAGTCTTTCCCTTTGGGTCATTGTCCGACCCTCACGGATATAGGACAGTAACAGTTCACTGTTTTTTACTTTCTTCATTTAGTTTTTGTGCCTTCCTTTCCCTGATCTCATCCAGATAGCCGGCAGTGATGACACCTGATGGCAAGGCTATGATGGCGATGCCCACCAGTGAGGAAATGATACTGATCACTCTTCCTGTGGTGGATATCGGGTAAAGGTCTCCGTAGCCTACTGTCGTCAGTGTACACACTGCCCAGTAGAATGCATCGAAGAAATTCTCAAACAGATATTCGTTTGTTCCCGGTTTGATATCTTCTTCTGCATTAAACATGATCATAGCCGTTACAAAAGTGTAGAACATGGCCATTGAAAGAACGGCATACAATATCTTCTTTTGTTTTTTGATAACCGAAAGGATAATCTCTAAAGATTCAAAATAGCGGATGATTTTGACCACTCTCAGAATCTTCAATAAGCGTGAGAAGCGGGCGGCCTTGAATGTGGGAGCCAACAGGTTGATGGTTGGCAGGATGGAGAGAAGGTCGATGATGGCCATCGGGGTAAACGGGTACGTGACAAATGCCGACCAATGCTTTTTGTCCGAACGAGCCTTCGCTGTGATCCATCGTAAAATGTAGTCTACGACAAAGCACAGGCAGGAGATGACGTCAAAATACGAGAAAAGGGTATAGTGGGTGCGGAACATCAGGGGGAATACGCCGATGGCGATGGCTATCAACATAATCCACTCATAGATGCGAGACCATTTGTTATCTCCGTTTTGCTCGATAATGTTTACAATCTTCTCAATCATATCACTCTAACTAATAACAAATCATTTGCTAAGATGCGAGCCGGTCAGGGTCATGACCACATACTCTGAGCGGGTACCGATACGGAACTTACCGCCCCAGATGCCGAGACCACTGGTGATGTAATAGTGGGTGCGGCCCCGTTGGTATGGACCAAAGGCGCATTCGTAGACGTGTTCCGTAATCCACGAGATGGGCCAGACCTGTCCGTGATGGGTGTGACCACTGAACTGAAAGTCTATCTGCTGGCGCTCTGCCTGGTCCAAGTGGTAAGGCTGGTGGTCGAGCAGGATACAGTATTTCGAGCGGTCAGCCTTTTTCATCAGCACACCCAGCGAATCCCTGTGGAAATTACTGCGGTCATCGCGTCCGATGAGGCAGAGGTCGCCAATGGTGACACAGGAGTCCTGCAACAGACGGATGCCAGCATCCTTGTAGAACTGCCGGGCCCTGGGTTCCCCACTGTAATACTCGTGGTTGCCGATACAGGCATAGACAGGTGCCTTCAACCGCAGGAACTCCTCGTGCATCTGCTCTTCGAGCAAAGGGCGCATGCTACCGTCGATGATGTCGCCAGCAATGAGAATCAGGTCTGGCTGCTCGGCATTGATTAGATCCACCCAACGGTGCAGTTCACTTCGTCGGTTGTGATAGCCGAGGTGCAAGTCGCTCATCGCCACAATCTTCACAGGCTTGCTTATCTGTTTTTCTGTGGTCAGTTGCAGTTCCTCGCGATGCTTGTGCTGATAATGCAGGTAGCCATACAGGAAAAAGGCAAATATACCGATGGCAATGCCACCTGCCGTCCACCAGTTATTATATAATAAGGTACGAGGCACGAGATGAATGAGTCTCCCGAGGTCGAGCACCAGAAACAGCATAAAGAGGTAAAGCAGAATGAAGATGCTCGAAGTACCCACTTCGTAAACGGCGATGGCCAACGGCATGGGCATCCGGTCGGTAGAGCGCAGGATGCCTGCGAACAACAGCAGGAACGCCCCTGTCATCAAGGCAACGATCAGTACCTTCCACAGCCATCCGAGTGGGAGCAGGCACCAGACGTGCCAACTGATATAGGCAAGTGCCGACAACGGCAACAGGGTAAAAACCAGCATCCACATAGTGCTCAGGATTTTTGCAAAATAATGAAAACCTACAAAGGGCTCTGGTAGTTTAGAAATTCCGTTCTGGACAGACAACGGCGATGCTCCAGCCTGTTTGTGTGATGGGCTGATAGAACACAAGGCATTGCTCTCCGTCGAAGTTTACTGACATGTTGCCTTTGTTGCCCTTCACCATCTCGTTCCCCAAGGCAATAATGTCTCCCTGCAGACGTGAGTTGACACCGTCGAAGATGGTATGGTAAACGAGTTTGTCTTTGTCTGGATGGACGAGGAAGTTGCCGCTCTTGCCAGTCATCATGTAATAGGCACCCTCGCAGGGCAGTTCTTCTGTTATGGACTTCGACAGCATGGGTAGTGAAAGGTCGGTGGAGATTACACCGATGAAAGTGCTGTCTGAATCGTAGAGAGGCATCGAGTAGGAGGCAATCATCTCCGAAGAGGACAATGTGCCGGCCTCGTTGAAGTCGTCATAGGGATCCACCCATACGGGCTTGCCTGCCTCCTTGGGTTTCTTGTACCAGTCTTTGCTGTAGTAGTCGTATGCTCCCTCTATCTCGGTCACGATGGTCTGGCCTTGCCTGACGGTGTAGGCGGAGAAGTTATGGCCTAACTTTGGAAAAAAGTTCGGCTCTGTCGTAATGGAACAGCCGTTGAGGTTGGGATTTAACTCAACGATACGATGGGTATAAGCCAGCAACGAGTCGGGGCACATGTTGTTCATCACCTGCCATTCCATGTTGCGGGTCACCGTCTCTACCTCGTTCAGATAACTTGTGGTGCGCATGGCCGTTTTTTCCAGCATATGCTCAGTCCGCTTCATGGCCTCTTCTTTCAATGTGACGTGGGAATGCCACAGCAGCGCAACCAGGATGATAGCAACGACAGCGACCCCTGCCAGTATGACCTTGTTTGAGAGTATCTTTTTCATTTTATGAAATATTTCTGTGCAAAGGTACTAATTTCTTTTTAAATAACGTGAAGAAATACATTATAATGAATAAAAAAATCCGCATAGTCTTGAAAACTATACGGATTTTTTATCCAAATTATTATAAGAAAATGCGGATGACAGGGTGACGGATGTCATTATTTCCACCAGAAATTATCCAAGAATTTACCTTGCACATAGTTGGTGAATTCCTTTTTCTCGTTAGCAATATTCTTTCTCTCAGGAACAGGCACAAAGGTATCGTCGACTAAGATCTTACATGCAGCCTTTCCTTTGGTAGCATTCAGAGCCCACCATGCATTATCCTTCTTGACCTCAATAATGATATTCTTAATCTGCTCAGGAGTCGCGTACTCGCCTTCAATGGTGAATTCTTCCACTGGCACTTCGGGACCGGCACCAGTGTTATACATCTGATATTTGCCTTGTGCGTTGGGAGCCATTTCTCCGTATACACTGTGGACTTCTACGCCCTCGGCTTCATTTGCACCTCTCACTCTCAGCGGAAGGGTACCACCTGCACAGATCAGCTTCAGAGTGGTCCTGCCACTTTCTGCCTTTACCACGTCGAACACCACATCGTTGAAGTCGAAGTCTCCGGCTTCTTCAGCCGACAAGTCCTCAGCAATCACGCGGTAGAGCGGATTACCACCCTTGAAACCTGGGTTACATGATGTCTTCTTAATGGTGATGTTGGGCTTGCCAGACTTGAAGCCTACTGCATAAATATTTTCATCTATGCTGAAATCGTCATCTACATATATAAACTTTTGGCCAGCCCAGCCTCCTTGTGCAAAATGTGTCTCTGCGGAGACGTATAAGTTTCCGCTGTAGGTAACTGCCCCTTGGTCATTCTCATGTCCTTCGGCTTGGATAATATCTTTGGCCTGGAAGACGGCATACTCACCTTCAGAGGGACCGAAGAATCCCCTTCCCGTCCAACCTCCCGCAAGAGCAGCAGTATTGGTGACTTTAAATACTGCACCATGACCCATTACAATTTTATATGGACCTGATGTGGATAGGGTGCCATCTTCACTCTTACCCTTACCTCCATTGAAATTTTTTGTTACCACACCAACGCCACCATCAATTTTGAATGAGTTATTTGGATTGCTAATTAATGATGATATGTTCATATCAAAATTATTTGTCACCTCAAGGTAACAATTGTTGATGACGTTCTCGCTTCCACCCGTATAGGCATAATTCAGTGTTGTCCAATGTCCATTGTTAATCCATCCTGAGTTATTTGAAGTGACAATGGTCGTGCCAGTAACGGTCCATTCGGCATTGTTCTGCACAGCACCTGCAAGGACATTAACATCTTCAGAAATAATGGTGCCATCGTTGACGATCCTGCTTCCGTTACTAGAAGCATTCACTGTACCTGCTGTTAACGTGCCTACGTTATAGAGGAAACTAGACGTATTGACTTCAAAATAAGGAACATTGATACTACCATGATTGTACACCTTCGAATCACTAGTTGCCATGAGGCTCTCGTCCGACGCGAGCGTTGCGCCTTGCGCAATATAAATGGTACCCTTGAAATTCTGGGCACTAGCCCTACCTAATTTCAAGGTAGCCCCTTCCAGCAGAAAGATTTCCGAACGATAGTCTGGAGCAAATCTAGGGGCGCCAGAATTGGTGTCTCCTGTGGATAAATCAACAGTACCCACTACATAAATTTGGCTAGCACCTGAATTCGTAGAAACGGATTGGGTTTCTGCATCAATGAAATAAGAACCTGCTCCAACTTCACCTTCAGGCAGTTTGGTAACACCTTCGGGTACAGCATCCAAAAAATTGTCGGCATCACAGTCTTCTGGGAAAGTAATGCCGGTTGGCTGTAAGTTGCCTTCTGAGGGATAATCTCCTACAGCACGGGTAATGGCTCGTGTACTGAAGTTCTTGCTGCTGAAGCCCCAGTCTACATTGGAGCCAACCTTACCAAAGGCTTTCTCAAAAGCGATGGCATACTTTTCGTTTACACTCTTTTCGGCTTTTTCATCACTATAGTAATAGTCATCATGACTGCATGATGAAAGAACCATTGCACCCAACATTGCGGTTGCAATTGCTATAATTCCGAAATAACTTTTCTTATTCATAATTATGTACATTAGTAATTGTGTTAATAAATCTCTTTTCCTTCTTTATGATGTATCGGTTACAAAGATACGAAAAAGATGATAAAATACACGAAAATGTACGTTAATAATAGTTAATCGCCGGAAGATAGTCATTTACAATTGGGGCTGGGGGCTGTTCCTTGCCCATTGAATTTGTTGTTCATGACAACGGCGCAGGAGGCATCGCCAGTAATCGACATGACTGTGCGGCCCATGTCCACAATACGGTCTACTCCAGCCACGATGGCCACGCACTCCACAGGAATATGCGCTGTTGCAAATACCATCGCCATCAATGCCAAGGATCCGCCAGGAATGCCTGGTGTGCCGATAGAGGCGACCGTTGAGGCAAAGGCAATGGCAAAATACTGATGCATCGTCAGGTCGATGCCACAACAGGTTGCCATGAAGACAGAAGCCACACCGAGGTAGATGGCCACACCGTCCATGTTGATCGTCGCACCTAATGACAGTACAAAGTTGCCTATATCCTTGCGGACACCCATCTTCTCAGTACATTCCATCGTGTAGGGCAGGGTGGCGACAGACGAGTCGCTCGAGAAGGCAAACAGCATGGCTGGGTGCATCTCCTTGAAAAATTTGATGGGCGACATGCCTCCCAGCAGATAGACCAGCGAGGCATAGACGCATACTGCATGGATGCAGAAACAGAAATAGCCCAGGGCGATAAGTGCTGCATAGGAGCCTAACACAGTCGGGCCATTGGTCACCACAACAGGCGTCAGCATGCAGAATACGCCATACGGTGCAAGGGCCATGATATACGATAGTATTTTCGATATGACAGCATTGAAACTGAGCGTGACCTTTCGTGCTGGTTCTCCTGCCTCGCCTGAATGAACCATCGCCACACCAAAGAATAGGGCAATCACAATGACCTGAATCATCGTCATATTGCTCAATGGGACCATGATGTTGTCAGGAAACATATTGACGATCTGGCTCATGATAGTGATGTCAGGAATCTCTATTTCAGGTGCGCTACCGGCTGTATCCACATGGATGAGGGGAAGGAAACCTTTCACCAGAGTGGATAGTCCTAGTCCGAGTGTGACAGCAATCACCGTTGTAAACATGAAATAGAGCAAGGCTCGTAATCCCAGTTTTCCAACCTTCGACACGTCGTCCATCGACAGAATGCCCGCCATGATGGAAAACAATACCAGAGGTACGACAATGAACTTCAGCATGTTCAGGAAGATACTTCCCAAAGGCTTGATGTATTCATTCACGAAGCCAGCATAATCCCGTAGCAGTATACCAACTATTATTGCCAAGACCAATGCTATGGCTATCTGTGAGGTTAGCGATAGTTTCTTCATCATGCTTACTTTTATTGTGGAAGGGGAACGGATTTGCGATAGCCCATACCTGTAACGTGGCAGATAAGACGGCCTTCCTGATTGGTGACGCGCACCTCGACGGATGGAATTTTGTGATGGTCGCAGACAGTGACGGCTTCTGCGCGAAGATGGTCGCCCTCTTTGGCACTCGACACAAACATGATATTGTTGCTGATGCCGACGGTCAGTTGTCCTCGGGCGTTCATCAGGGCAGCGATGGCCAGGTCGGCCAATGTGAACAATGCGCCTCCCTGACAGACGTTAGCCCCGTTCAGATGACTGTTGGCCACTACCATCTCAGCGACAGCATGTTCTGTGTCCACTTCTGTGATCTTGCAACCAGCATTGGCTGCAAAGCGATCTGTACGATTCAGTAATTCTTGAATATTCATCGGATTCCTGTTTTTATTCTTGTATCTTTTTATATTAGTAAAGTAATCCCAACAGCCACAAAGGCAATTTGTTGCCTCTTGGCATTTCTTTTATTCTTCATCGTTATCATTAGCTGGCAGAAGATAGTCAGTGGCTTTGGCAGAAGAAATAACGCTTCGCCCTAACTTTCCTTCTAACTGTTTGCGAGCTGCTTTTGCTACGCTACCGCCATCCTTAGCAACACGCTGCTGGGTCTTATAACCTTTAGGATCACGCTGTTTGGATAACTCCGTAGCAGATGCTTCTGCCAACGTATTGAGCGCAATCTCGACATTTGTCATGTTGTCGCGCAGATTCTCTTTCTTTAGTCCTTTATAGTGCTTGTACTGTTTAGTGGTAAATCCGCTCCATTCTTGGGTGATGATGTCCGTCAGCAGAGCATATTCCATACCTTCATGCACGCCTGTACGCTTCCACTCGTCTGTGAGTTCCTGGCGCACCTCAATACTCTTGATACGCTGATTTATCCATGCATCAGAGTAACCCAGTCGTTTGTAGTCGATGATAGCCTGATCAATGCTCAGTTCTGGGTCTTGCATTTGGTCAATACGTTGACTGGCCACCAATGCCATCCATTGTTTAAAAGGTTCAGCCTTTGGTGATGGGATAGACTGTATCAAGCGGAAAAGCTGTTCTGTATCAGCGACATCCGTCAATCGCATCTTACCGTCAGCAGCACGAAGTTTCAACTGGTGACAATTTGTCACCGTTTCATTTCCTTCCTCTTTCAGACGTTGTTTAAGTTTATTCCAATACTTTCGTGCGGTGAGAGCATCTTTACTATCAGTCAGCACACCACATACATCTACTATTGAGAAATACCACTTCTCTTGTTCATCGTCCCACACGGTGCGGACTTTCTTTTCTTCAAACAGTTGTATTGTTTGTTTCTTTGTCATATCTCGTCTTTCTATTATTTTCTTTGCAAAGATAATCATTTATTTAGAAATGATCACAAGAACCGTCCCCTCTAAAAACACTTTCTAAAAACACTTTGCCCATTTCGACGCATAATTTATGTTTTTATGGGATTGCCCTAAAATAGTGGTTCTCCCCATTCTTAATAGGTCTTCTATAAAAACACTTTTTAAAAACACTTTGCTCATTTCGACGCATATTTTATGTTTTTATGCGATATTTAGTCCAACGTTTCTGCCCTTCAGAATCAAGTTTCCCCTCTGCTATCAGTTGCTTTATTTGGAATTGGAGTTTACGCAGTGGAATCTCTTTGCCTATCCTTTCGTGAATATCGGTAATAGAGCAAGGTTGGTAAATCCTCAAGTCTTCCATGATAAGCTCACGTAATCGATAGCTTTCGATTCTTTTAAGTGAGGTTGTGCCTTTATAATTACTGTCGCGTAGAATGTTTATCACTACTCTGTACTCTTTTGCCTTTGACTTGTCGCTTGTGGCATTGACAAAGCCTTTGTCAACCAATGGTCTTAGCCAAGGACGCAATGCATCAGCATCTTTTAAGTGCAGAAGCGCTATTAGTTGAGATGCTGTAAGGCTTTCATGTATGGCGATTAGGCCGAGGCAAATGAGCTGCTTCTGTTTCAATTCTTGGCTCTGGTCAGCAAACTGCATTACTTTGATGACCTCTTGGCTTATAACACGTCGCTCCACACGTACCTTTACGTAGTCATCTCCCTCCTCAACCATAGGAACCGCTTTTCCATTGGCTAACAGCTTCTCATACATCATATCATACCCAGATCCTTCGCGTTCCATCAGGTGTAAAGCATAGAATATTGCTGCCATATGTTCGTTTCGCTTCTTCGTCATATGTAATATGTTGTCTGCTGTTACACCTATTGGCAGCAGTCCTGGATTCACGATTTCTATATAGTCAGGATGGATGTTAAGGAAAATGTCACCACGAATCGTATATGGGCGATGTACCAGCGAGTTCCCGACAAGCTCTCTTATGACACTTTCTGGGTATGCAGGTATATTTCGGCGGAACATGCCGTCACCGATTTCCGTACTTTCCTTCCACTCAGGTATAGTGTTCCATATATCTTCGATAATCTCGTATGGATTCTTTGAGAAATCGTCCCATAACCACTTGTTTACCTTCTCTCCATATTGGTCGTATTTGATACATTGTACTACGGGGGCGTTCATTATTCTTCCTCGTTGTGTTTGTTTTCCTATGAACAATACACCCAATTGCGTCATTTTGTCTGACTCATCGTCTGTCATGTAATAGTAATCCAGCAACTCCTTTATATCTTTCTGTTTTACAAAGTCGCTTACTCGGTCGGATGTCTTTATAAGTTCCAAGAACTTTCTTAATTTCTCTTCGTCTGCATCTCTCCATGAAAAATTGGTTACAATATCCTCCCAACTAAGACATCCCTTATCAGCAGCTAGACGTGCTACGTCTTCAGGACCAACAGGAATGCTTTGGTCGCCAATGCGCACATAAATCTTTCCCGAAGAAGTAACGGCAATAGCATTGGGATTCCAATGAATGAAGAGTTTAATGAATTCTCCTCCATTCTCGGCTGTTGACGTCTCTGTTGTGGCGATAACGGCATGAGTCATCCCGCTTATCTTATTAACAATTGTTGTTGGTAGATCTTCTGGTATACGTTGTGATGCCGGTGGAAGTGTATCTTTATCTTCGATACCAATGTCAATAACTCCCCCCTGTGCATTGCTGAACGCGACACAATCCTTTGCCAACTCTGCGAAGTCAGCAGTTTTCCCTACTACCGTCTTTAGAGATTTCTTGTCGTATAATGTATTCTCCTTCATATTTCGTTTGCAAAGATAATCATTTATTTCAATCTACACATTATTTATTATAAAGAACGAATCACAGAACCGTCCCTTGATCTATTTGATTCCCTGAGTTTTTATAACGTTACAGTATATTCTATGTCATCGTCTTCAGCAAAATCACTTGCATAATCGTAAGATGCATCTTCATAGAAATCTTTGCGATGTACTCCTGACACATAAGTCTCAACTAAGCCATCATCAGGATCGCAAGCTTCATCTTTCATATTATTACGGATGGCTTTAATTATTCGCTTGTGCAAACTGGGGCGGTTTTCTGAGATATAACCTGAAGTTAATTCACCTTCCTCTCCTTTTGCATTCTGAAGCCATTCATATTCTTTGTCTTTAACTTCTATATCGAATGTGGTCTCACCTAATCTGTCATAGCCAAAGACCGAATAAGTAATTTCGATACTATTATGTGTTTCTAATAGCCCTAATTCTAATTCTTCAAAATATCGATCAGGGTCAATACCTTTTTTTAGAAGTGCTTCGTTCTCTCTTTCCCATTGTTCTGAAAGTGTTTTATACGCTTCGTCAATCTTATTTTCCAATCCTCTTTGACTGTCTCCTTTAACAAATTCCATATATCCTCCTTTCCTTTTTTTAGCTTTTACTATGGCTTCCCATCTATCACCTTCATAATATGGGCCTCTATAAAAATCCACATAGAAACGACCTGATGCATCTTCCATGTTTCGGAGATGAATGTCCTCTTGCGATGGAAAGGATGATTTTGAAGCCATTGTTGCATGAGAAAGAAGATATGAGAACAGCATAATAAAAATGAAAACTAAAATAACTATAGCAAGAAAGGTTTCCATACAGATTGAAATTAATGATTACTCAATACGATTTCACGTTCTTCTGGAGTCAGGCCATAGAGGTCGAACACCTTGTTGTCTATCTCATTGTCTGTAGCCTTTATCTGCTCTGAGATTTCTTGGCAGGCTTGGCGGTATTGGTTGAAGTAATCTTCCCACTCGTCTTGCTGAGCCAGTGTGAGTTTTGTCTTCTGTTTCTTCAGTTCTGCCACAAAGCCCTTGAAGTCCAACTGGTCAAATGTCTGCAAAGCAGTTGTTATCTTGATGCCCTCAAAGTTCTCATTCAGACGATGGAGGAAACGGGTGCGTTTCTCCTGAAGATCTTTATTCAGAGACAGCATCGTATCGGCAAGTACAATGAAAGGTTGATAATCTATAGGCAAGACTATTGGTATTGAGGAAATATTACTAGAATTAAATCTATAATACCCACCTAATTTCTTGGGACAAACACAAGTCAAGTAATATGTAGAAAGATTAGAATTGAGCAAGCAAAGTAATACTTTATCAATATTGTCTGAATCGGGCAATACTATTGCTGGGACATTCGCACCGTTAAAGATTGAACGGTTATCCAACAAACCTGCTTGTAGTTCAGTACCAATTCCCTTTAGCAAAATTTTCTTTGGATATATATACGAGAATTTTCCTGCACGTAAATGTCTAAACCAATTGGATTCTGTTGCATATAGTTTTCTGCTATCCTGACGTTTCATCAGTTCTTCTTTCTTAGGAAGCAGATAATTATAAGCATTAGGATAATTCTGCTTAAAGAAATCTTCTTCGAAAAGTTCACCAGATTGATGATAGGGGTAGATTACAACAGATTTGGGGATTACAACGCAATAGGAACTCACTTCTTCACCTCTATATGCGTAAGGATAAACAATATCTTCTTCTAATCCTAAAGACTCTGCATCTGTCTTTTTTAGAACAAACGCTTCGTCTCTACCTGTCAAATCTCCAATAAATGACGGGGCGATATCCTTCAAAGGCATAAAGCCTATTTTTTTCTTTATAAGACTTTTCCCTAGGTCAAATTCTGAAAACTGCCATGCTTTTGAGGAAAAAGATTCACATTCATAATCCTTAAACTGACAGATACGTAGTTTCTCTATTGTCAGGTCATCTTTGGACTTAACTTGTGCATAACTTATGCAATTACCCTTTGTTTTGGATAGACCAAAGATTGCAGGATATGTATCTGCATCTTCAAAAACAGGCAATGAGCCAAAGTCAAGAATCTTATTCAATTTCCCATCTGACAAGAATTGCCTTATATTCTTTCCATAATCAGTTTGCATCCACTGGGATGTCGAAATATATGATAGGATACCATTGTCATTTAGTAAACTATATCCACGTTCAAAGAAAAGAATGGATATATCTAATTTACCAGAAGGGGTTATATACGAGTTAAAATAATGGTCAACTTCTGTCTGCTTTAGATTTTGAACTCTTACATACGGCGGATTACCAATCACTACATCGAAGCCGCCTTTTTCGAATACCTTTGGGAACTGTTCTTGCCAGTTGAAGGCTTTTTCGCCAGCAATGGCTGGATCGCTAATCAGCGAGTTTCCACATTTGATATTTTCATTGAGTGAGTTCAGTTTACGATGTGGCTTTGCAGTACGTAGCCATAGTGCTAACTGGGCTATCTCAACACTTTCTTCATTGATGTCAACGCCATAGAGATTATGCTCTAATATGCTATTCTCCACATCCTGGAACACAATAGCAGCACCAGCCACCTTTGCCTCCATCTCATCAATTAGTTTATGTTCAGCCATCAGGAACTGCAAGGCTGCATTCAGGAAAGCGCCACTACCACAGGCCGGATCGAGAATCGTTATCTGAAGCAACCAATCACGATATTGCTGCAATTGATCCAATAGTCGCTTCTTGGTTTGCATCTGGCGACGTTGATCTGAGAAATATTCATCCTCAACGATATGCAGCTGCTGTTTCTTCTCAGCACAAAGACGACCAACGGTATTCTCCACAATATATTTGGTGATATACTGAGGCGTATAGAACACACCATCCTGCTTGCGTTTCGAAGTTTGAGGAGTCTCGCCGCTATTAATTTGCTGAGTCACCTCTTCAATCTCTGAAAGCGAATTCTCAAAGATATGACCCAAGATGTTCACATCCACATCGCTCTCAAAGTCGTATTCAGACAATTTGCGAGTATGGGCTACCAATAAATCGTCGCTAATCTTGATATTATCCAGCACCTCATCAGGCTTAAATAGACCACCATTATAGGCAAAAATCTCGTAGTGCTTGCCCTGATAGCCTGTGTTCATGTAGCCGAAGTACTTCTTCACCCTTTCGTAGAAAGGCCGATATTCGTCCATCTCCTTTAGGCTCTCCCACTGGTCAATAATCTGTACCATAGAATTGGGAGGCAGAAGTCCACAATCTTCAGCAAAGAATATAAACAGCAGACGATCAAGGAGTTTCTGCGTCTTCTTAAAAAGAAGCAATTGCCACTCTTTTTCATCCTTTCCTTCTGGGGTTGGATTCAGTTTCAGAATATCAGCAAAAAGCACGCGTTTGAATTGCGAATAGTCTTTGTAGAGAGCCTTTGTAATCTGGTCTTCGCTCGAAACGGATTCCTGTTTCATCTGCAAGGCCACACCTCTTTCTACTTGAGGCCATGCTAAGCACAGGAACAATTCGCAGAAGTCATCGTGAGTCATACGGAACAAGTCCCACTCACGATACTCCACCGCATTATCAATATAAAGACGAAGTTTCTCGAAATTGGAAATAACAACATAACGTGCATCTGGATGCTGGCTTTTATAGTTGAATGCCTGAGGCTCCACTTTCGAAAGGTCGGTGGTCTTATGGTCTTTCAATTCTATCACACCTATCACCTTGCCATCTTTCTGAATAGCGCCATCAGCCTTCTTCGAATTCGTCTCGTTCTTCTTCTCAGTAATGAGGTTGAAGTTTGGCGACGGATTCAACGTATAGCCTAACACCTTGACAAATAGTTCACGAAGAAAACCTTCCTGAAACTGCTCTTCTTTCGACTGCTGGATATTCTGTTGTATATCCTTATTCAGGAAATACGATTGGTATTGGTTCCAAGCCGTCAGCGTCAGTTCCTCGTTGAGCAAAGCCAAGTACTTTTTTACAATATTCTTTTGCAGTAGCATAATTTTAGAAAAATGATAGTTTAGGTGCAAAGATAGCAAATAATCTCGAAAGCCATAAGACCGTGCTTACTTTTTCGTCCAGGTCTGGGTTTCGTAGAACATGGCGACGTAGCCGCGGACCTTCAGATTGTTGCCATCGAGCCAGATGGAACACTTGTAGGTCTTGCCGTTCTTGGGATTGTAGATCTTTCCGCCTTCCCACTTGTCGCCTTTCTTGGTGAGGCCCGTCAGGATGTTGACGCCAACCAGTTTGCGGCTCTGCAGTTTCTTGTCCGGATTATGGACGTCGAGTTGCCCGTCGCCTTTCTTCAGCCAGACGATCTTGCCGTTCAGTTTGTCACCACTCTGGTAAATCTCCACCTGAGAATCACCACCTTCTGTTACCCATTTGCCGACAACGCTCTGAGCGTAACCGGCTACTGACATCATCGCCAGTACTAAACAAATTATTACTTTTTTCATATTGGTTGTAATTTGAATCATTTCTCTTTTTCGTAGGTGATGCCTTCGTAGAGGGGCTGGGAGCCTTCGTAACTTTCGGGGATGAAATGGAGGCGGACACCACGGATATGCTTCTTGGCTCGGAAGGTCTTGGGATCGTCGACTTTCTCACTCTCGATTTCAAGTTTGAATAAACCGAAGTTCTTCAAGCGTACCTTGTCGCCCATCTGTAGATGACGCATCATCGTCTCACCAACGGCCATCAACAGACCTTCGAGAACGCCACCACTGATGGCCATCCCTCTGGAAGCGGCTTCATCGCAAAGTTGACGACTCTCAATTACCTGGTTGTGAACGGCTACGGCCTTGTACTTGCCGAAAGTTGGTAGAGTCGGCTTGGTCTCTTTCTTGATTTTATATCTCATGTTTACTATATTTTGATGCAAAGATACATTGTTTTCACGAAAATTATTCAAATTTATTTGAAAATCTGCATTTATTTCTAATTCTTGGTATATTATGATGTTTGAAATATGAATTTGTTAATTTGAAAATTGTATTTTGCCTACATGCCTACATAATATGCTCGTAATTATTTGTGTATTAATATGTTAAATATAATATGAGCATACATAAATCCTACATTTTGCCTACATGATACCTACATACTTTTGAGGGATAATGCCTGATTATTTGGGTTTACATAGGGAGGGGGCAAATAATAGAATGGGTTTCCGCAAGTTTTCTGCATAATGAAAGTGCATAAATTCTCTAGAGAATTTTGTGATAAGATTAGTTCTCGCTATTACTGGATAGGGAGAGTGTCTTCAAATTCTCTAGAGAATTTCTTGGTCTTATTAATGGAAAAATATGTGGAGTGGCTATGTGGTTATTGTTAGATAGGATACTAATCGTATATAGGTGTTATGTTTGTTTTGTGTAGGTATCGTGTAGGCAAAATGTAGGCTTTATGTATGCACTTTTTCTTGAGAACGGCTTTATTTATCGTATTTTCGGGCGATTTTATGTAGGCATGTAGGCTATTTTGCAAAATCTCTCTGAAATTTTTGTGATTTTCGTCTTTTTTTTCGTAACTTTGCCATCAGATTTGGAGAACATTTATAAGCAAAACAACGATATGAAGGTAACATTACTGAAGAAAGACGGTAAAAAGGAAGTCATTAACCGTGTGGAATTGGCTGATATGGCTGCTGCCATCAAAAACGGACTGATTGAGCAGGCCGTCAAGCATACAAGAGAGATATATCACCTGATGAATCCGCATCGTCTGGCGGACGGACAGATAGAAACCCAATGGGAAGGTGGCGTTCGTCTGCCAAGAGTCTGTTTTGCGGCTGACTACGTGAAACGCAAGGACGATTGGAAGATGATGGCCTATAATGGTCTGGCGGTGCTGGAGGTGAATGACCTCCCGACTTACGAAAAGGCGGTGGAAATCAGGGAGTTGGCCAAGAAACTGCCTGAGACGATGCTCTGTTTTCTGGGCGGATCGGGTAGGAGCGTGAAGATTGTGTGTCGTGGAGAGTTGTATCAGAAGGAAGATGTAAGAGGGAAGAGTGAAGGTGTGAGGCTTCCGAAGGATGAGGCTGACATTCGCCAGTTCCACCTTAATCTATATAACACGGCACGTAGGGCCTATCAGAATCAGTTCGGTTTTGACATCGAATTTCTCGAGCCGCGACTCGACAGGACGGTGTATATGAGCGCCGATCCAGAGGCCCGTTTCAATGCGGAGGCCCGTCCTTTCTATGCCGATACGGAGCACCACGAACTGCCTCAGCCTGTTGCGATCAGTCGCGAGGAAGACCATCTGATGCCTGGTCGTACCGTCACCCGGACCTACCATCTGAACTGGACCTTTATCGTAGAGACAGTGATGGGCCACTACTTCGAACTGCCCGATGAGGACAAGGAGGCGACGCTGCTGATGCAGATAGCCTCGATGTGTCTCGACCAAGGCATCCCCAAGGCGCATGCTCAGGGACTGACGATGCTCCATCCTGTACTGAATCGCGATAAGTTGCTGGTAGAGAAGATCTTCCAGGCGGTCTATAGCGTGGCTGAGCAGGATGAATATCGCAAGAAACATAAGATTCGTCCGCTGAAGAGCGTGCCTGAGGACACGATTCAGGCGATGAAGACGGAGATATTCCTGAACTCTAACTATGAGATGCGCAAGAACCTGCTGACGGGTGTGGCAGAGTATCGCGAGAAGTTCAGCGACGACCAGCGATTCAGACCGCTGACAGAGGAGGTGCGCAACGATATGACGCTGAGAGCCACCGAGTTAGGACTGAAGTCGTGGGATCGCGATGTGAACCGATTCATCGACTCGACGCGCATCGAGCAATACGACCCCGTGAACACTTGGCTCGACCAACTGCCCCAATGGGACGGACATGACTACATCGCTGACCTCGCCAAGCGCGTGCCAACCTCTCAGCCCCATTGGGAGAAGTATCTCAGACTATGGCTCGTGGGAATGGTGGCCCAATGGCGTGAGAGTGATAAGCAGTTGACTGGCAACGCGCTAACGCCGCTGCTGATAGGTCGTCAGGGATGTGGCAAGACGCGCTTCTGCAAGATTATCCTGCCTCCCGAACTGCGCGACTACTACAACGACAAGATCAACTTCAAGAACGAGTTCGACCTGAACATCGCGCTGACCTCGTTTGCGCTGATTAATATCGACGAGTTCGACAAGACCACCTCGTCGCAGCAGATTGTGCTGAAGTATCTTTTGTCGTCGAGCGACGTGAAGTTCCGTCCGCCCTACGGTAAGACCATCAAGCAGTATCGCCGTTACACCTCGTTTATCGGCACCACCAATCAGTTGAAACCCCTCGTCGATCCCACGGGCTCGCGTCGTTTCGTCTGTGTCGGTGTGAATGGCAACATCGATTTCGAGGATAATCTGGAGCATCATCAGTTATTTGCCCAGGCACTCTACCTCTTTAATAAGGGGGAGCGCCATTGGTTGGAAGACAATGAGATTCAGACGCTGATTGAGGAAAACGAACCCTTCCAGAAACTGAACGACCTGGTGGAGATGATTGGCGAGACCTTCCGTCGGCCTCGTGAGACAGAACAGGCCAAATGGTGGAGTTTGGGCGATATCAGCGCCCTGCTCACCTCGCGCTACCCCAATTTCGATCCTGAGACGCCGTTCCATAAGATCGGCACTGCCCTCAACGACGTGCAGTTTAATTTTCAGAGTAAACGTAAAACAAAACACATGGAATATTGGTTAATTGAGAAATGAATATTGTAATTTTAGACGGCTTCACGGCTAATCCGGGCGATTTGTCGTGGGAAGAATTGAAGGAAATGGGCAACGTGGCGGTGTACGACCGCACAAGCCCGAGTGAGACGGTGGCGAGAGCGGCTGAGGCAGACATCGTGCTGACCAATAAAGTCGTGATCGGCAGGGAAGAGATGGCCCGCTTGTCGCGCCTTAAATATATTGGCGTGCTGGCTACGGGCTATAATGTGGTCGACATCGAGGCCGCCCATGAACGGGGTATCACGGTGACCAACGTGCCGGCCTATAGTACGGAGAGCGTGGCGCAGATGGTGTTTGCGCACCTGCTGACGGTGACGAATCGTACTGAGCATTATGCCATTGCCAATCGGGAGGGACGATGGAGCAGTAATCTGGATTTCTGCTACTGGGACTTTCCGCACATGGAACTGTCTGGTAAGGTGTTCGGCATCGTAGGACTTGGGAATATCGGCCAGCGTGTGGCTACTATCGCCAATGCCTTTGGCATGCGGGTCTGGGCCTTTACCAGCAAGTCGCAAAATCTGTTGCCGTCTTATGTGGAGAAGAAATCGCTGACGGAGATCTTTTCTGAGTGTGACGTCGTCAGCCTGCATTGTCCGCTGACACCCGACACCCGCCATCTGATTGACAGTCAGACGCTTCGGCAGATGAAGCCGTCTGCCATCCTCATCAACACAGGACGAGGGCCGTTGGTCGACGATCAGGCTGTGGCCGATGCACTGGCTGAAGGTCGGTTGGCCGCCTTCTGTGCTGACGTGCTGACGGAGGAACCCCCAAAGGCGTCTAATCCCCTTTTGAGTCAGCCCAATGCCTTCTTCACACCCCACATCGCCTGGGCCTCGAAGGAAGCCCGCATCCGGTTGCTCCATGTCGCCATCCACAATGTACGCTCCTTCCTCAGCGGCCACCCGCAGAATGTAGTTTGATAGGTTCATATTCCACCTAAAACCTCAAAAAATAAGGAGACGTAGTAATTAGTTTGCTACGTCTCCCTTGCAATATGTTGTAAATCAACAATTTACTTGACCTCCTCGAAAACGACTCTAACTGACTATCAATGCGTTAGCACCGGATGTTGCATACATGTCGCAAAAACGGAAATAACCATTGATAATCAACATGTTACAAAATCACTGCAAAGGTACAGATTTCTCCCCAAACAACCAAAAAGAAAACACAGAAAAATCACAAACTTGCCACATTTTCTTGATTCAGGCTGGGTGTAGAATGCAGAAATGAAAGAACAGGCATATAGCTATAAGCCTTGTTTATGGAGTTTTTTGAGCATATCAGCATTTGTTTCGATTAAATTTTGTAACTTTGCCCCCAAGAACTATCAAACAATAGTATTCACATAAAACAAATCAGATCATGACACAAGAAAAGACTATGGACATCAAAGCTGTAAAATTCCGCAAAGACGGATTCTATTCTCAGCCATTCGTATTTGGTGGCGAGGAAGGACAAGAGAAGTTTGACATGAACATCCGCTATCGTGGCAGTCTGCAGAACTATCTGATAGACACCGGCAACGAAGTCATCTTGGTGGATACCGGCCTGCCAGCAGGTTTCCCCGATGGCGCACCAGAGGAGACGGCATCCATCTATATCGGTAAGAGCATCTGCGACTATATGGATGCTTTGGCAGCATTGGGATACAAACCAGAGCAGGTGACAAAGATACTGCTGACCCACAAGCATGCCGACCACTCAGGAGAGCTGCGTTCCTTCCCCAATGCAAAGATTTATGTCAATGCGGAAGAGATTGGAGCAGACGAACTCAAGGACATTCCTAATATAGTTCCTGTTGAGTTCACTGACGGACCTTATTACAATTTCCCTGAGAGTCAGAAGATCGCCGATGGCGTTTACTTTGTCAAGGCCAAGGGACATACGAATGGCAACAGCCTTATCGTCGCAGAGAACGAGGGATTGTTCTATATGTTCGAGGGAGACATCACCTACGTTGACGAGGCTCTTTATGCAAACAAACTCTCTGTTGTCTTCGACGATCTGCCAGCAGCTCGTGAGACTATGGACCGAGTACGCGAGTTCGTTCGCAACCAACCTACCGTATATTGCGGCACCCATACGCCACAGGGCTATGAGAACCTGGAGGCCAAGCGTGTGATGGATCTGGACAATCCCGTACCGACGGTGTTGGCAGAGATAGATTTCTCCCAAAAAGAAGATTCCGGCAAGTATATTTGCTCTGTCTGTGGCTATCTGTATGATCCAGCCGAACACGATGGCGTTGCTTTCGAGGACCTGCCAGATGACTGGCGCTGCCCACGCTGCAAACAGCCGAAGACGAAGTTCAATAAAGCATGAAACGCATTAACAACTTTTTATGGACAGAAGTCAGGAAATCATCCGTACCAGTTGGATTGGTATTATAGCTAATGTGTTGTTGGCGGGCTTCAAGGCCGCAGTCGGTATTCTGGCCAGTAGTGTGGCCATCGTGATGGATGCTGTCAACAACCTGAGCGATGCACTATCGAGTGTCATCACCATCGTAGGTACGAAACTCTCACAGCGCCCTGCCGACAGGAAGCATCCTTTCGGTTTCGGGCGCATCGAGTATTTCAGTGCCATCATCATCGCTGTCATTGTGCTGTCGGCAGGTATCACCTCACTTATTGAGTCGGTAAAGAAAATCTTCGACCCTACGGAGCCTTCGTATACGACGACCACACTCGTGGTTATCGTGGTGGCCATCGTAGTAAAGCTCATTCTTGGCCAGTATGTCAAGCGCAAGGGTGAACAGCTGAAGAGTGACGCGCTGATAGCTTCCGGCTCGGATGCGCTGTTTGATGCGGTTATCACGCTGGCAACGCTCGTCTCGGCTGGTGTTATGCTTTTGTGGGGCGTGTCGCTCGATGGCATCTTGGGTGCACTGATTTCCATTGTGATCATCAAGGCTGGTATCGAGATGCTGGCTTCGCCTGTCAACGAGCTGCTGGGTACGAGCATTTCGGCTGACTATGCCAAACAGATTCAGAAGGAGGTTTCCGACTTCGAAGGCGTTCATGGTGTGTTCGACTTGATACTGCATAACTACGGCCCTGATGTAAAGATCGGTTCACTGCACATCAACGTTTATGACACCATGTCGGCTCATGACATTCATGGTCTAACGCGTAAGATTTCAACTTACTTGTTTGAGAAGCACAGTATCATCACTACTGTCGGCATCTATGCTGTGGCCACAGGCGAGAACCGTCGTACTGAGTTGCAGTCGAAGGTAATGCAGAGTCTCGCTGCCCACAAGGATATTGTTCAGGTGCATGGTTTCTACTATTCAGAGAAAGACAAATATCTCTCTATCGATATCGTACCTGATATTTCCGTTCATGATGACGCTGCCCTCGTCAGCCAACTTACCAATGAGATACAACCTCTGGTGCCTGACACGCAGGTTGCTGTTGTCGTGGACCATAATTATACAGAAT
>Ga0310691_10000322_pt1 | contig 95952 bp, 55 predicted proteins | sample 176DNAGHGlowgp2_FD_203887 | JGI IMG/M metagenome (GOLD analysis project Ga0310691, IMG submission 203887) | Sheep rumen microbial communities from Palmerston North, Manawatu-Wanganui, New Zealand - 1766 DNA GHGlow gp2 (v2) (version 2) | ecosystem: Host-associated > Mammals > Digestive system >...
TCCAGATGGCTCTTTTCCATGCCTTCCACATAGTCGAAGTGGAGGCGCTCCGTCACCTTCTGGCCTTCGGAGGAAACCACCTTGTAGTTGTTCTTCACCTTCTCTCCCTGGTACTTGATGGGCTTCATGGCAGCCTCTCCTCCGTCATAGACAATGACAGGAGTGACTTCCAGCACCACGTTGGGGTTGAAGTAATCCTTGGGATACGTTACCGTAACCACGGGGTCTATGCTTCCGCCAACCACTTCCAATACGGCCGGCTGGCAGCTTGTCTGGACATTCTGGGCCATTTTGGCCATCTTCTCGGGGGATGCGCAGGCCGCGGCGAGGGCGGCGGCTGCGAGAATGATTAAAGTTCTTTTCATATCGGTATACATAACTTATGCGAAATACAAATATAAGCATTTTTATACAAAAAAGAGGCAAACCCTGCGGGCTGCCTCTGAAAAATTTCCGTATGGATGTCTATTCGGCCTCCGGATTCTGCTGGGTAACAGGGAAATCCAGGGTGGCGGCATCCTGCGCGGCAGATTCTGCCTGGTTCACGATACCGGAGCCGATGGCGTCGTTGGCGCCGCTCTGGGTGCTGCCGCGGTTCACAAACACGGTAATGATGGACAGGACCAGGATGAAGGCTACCAGATACCAGGTGGCCTTTTCCAGGATGGTGGCCGTCTGGCGCACGCCCAGGGTCTGGTTGGCAGAGGTGAAGTTGGTGGCCAAGCCACCGTCCTTGCCGTTCTGGAGGAGGACCACCGCAATCAGGAGAATGGCCGCAATAATGATGAGGGCCAACAAAATTACAAATGCTGTAGACATATCTATTAACTTTTTTTATTTCAAATCCGTACCCTCTTCGGGCTGAAGCGAGTCAATAAGGGTTGCAAAGTAAGCACTTTTTTCCGGAAATTCCAAAATCAGACGGGAATAAATGCGTTTTGCCTCCTCCGGACGGCCCTGCTCGGCGAAGATGCGGGCCAGGGTTTCGGTGGCAAAGCGCTCGGCCACGGGAGAAGTCTGGGCCTCCGCGGCGGCAGCTTCGGCCTTTATCTTGACGGCAAAGCGGGAGAAAATGCTGTCTCCCCCTTCCTTCACTTTGTCGTACTGGGCCTGGGAGAAATAGTCTCCGCCCACAACATGTACGGTGTGAACCGGTTCCTGCGCCGCGTCTTCTTCCTGCATCACGGGTTCCAGATAGGCCTCCAGAAGTTTCCGGACATCTTTGTCGGAGCAGTCTTCCTCCCGGGAATGTCTCAGTAAATCGGCCACGAACTCCCGGTTGGGAAGGTACAGGGCCTGGGAAGCGTACTGGTCTTCCTCCCAGGCTTCCCCCATCTTGGACATGCGACGGCACAGTTCCAGGCGGGCGCCGCTGTACCAGGGATACAGGTTCACCACGCCCACCAGTTCGTCCAGGTTGAGGGCATGGAGATTTATGCGGGAACTTCCTACCATTGCGCTACGGTTGCGTTGAATATATCTTCCACTATTTTTTCGATGATGGTTTCGCAGAGGGTGGCTTCTACGGCATCCAGGGAGGCCGTGGCGTCAAAATCTTCATAAGCGCTGAAGCTCTGGGAAACGTCGTCTTCCGGGTACTTGCGGTTGGTGAATTCTATCTTTACCGTTACCGTGAGCCGGTTCTGGGCGGCCAGTTCATCGGCCGTGATGGCGGTGGCCTTTACGTCGTAGCCGGTCACTTCCGCCACCAGCTCCAGGTCTCCGTCGCTCTCCACCTGCTCCAAACGGGTGAGACGGCGGAATTTCTCCTGCAGGGCCTCGGTAAGTTCTCCGGCCAGGCTGGGGTTCACGCGGAGGGCCTTGTACTCCACATACGGAATGGTGATGGTCTGAACGTCCGGCTGGATAGAAGTACCTGTGAAAGAGTAGATTCCACAGGACACGGCCAGCAGGCCCAGACTCAATATGACGGCAAGGCGTTTCATTTCTTTCGGTATTCCGGAGGAAGTTTGCGATAGAGGGTGCGTTCACTCATGCCCAGCTCCTCCGCGGCTTTCTTGCGGTTGCCGTGGTATTTTTCCAGGGCCTGGCGGATGAGTTCGTCTTCCGTGCGGCGGATGCTCAGGGAAGGCTGCTCCTGCGGCTCTTCGGCCGGCAGAAAATCCTCCTGCCCCTGCCATTCGGCCTCTTCCTGGGGGGCGGGCGGGGGCGGCGGGGGAAGTTCACGGCGGTCTATGCGGGCCTTGAGGGCGTCCACCTCCTGCTTGAGGTCGAAAATGGCCTTCATGATGGCCTGGCGCTCATCGGCCGAAAAGGCAGACTGGCGCTGTTCCTGAGGCCCTTCATACAGCATGGGGATGGGTTCTCCCTGCTCGCGGGGCATCAGGGGCGTCAGGTCCAGGGCCGACAGTTCTATGCGCTGGAGAGTGGGGGTCACCTTCTGGGAAACCTGAGCGGTGAGGGCCTGGGTAAAGCCCTGCAGCTGGCGGATATTGCCCGGCCAGCGGTATTGCTCCAGCAGGCGTATGGCGTCCGGCCTCAGGGAAATCTTGCACATTCCGTTCACCTCGGAAAAGTCGGAGGTGAATTTGCGGAACAGCAGGTAGATGTCTCCTTTGCGCTCCCGGAGGGCGGGGATGCGAATCTGGGCGGCGCTGAGGCGGAAGTACAAGTCTTCGCGGAACTTGCCCCGTTTGACGGCCTCGTAAAGGTGTACGTTGGTAGCGGCTACAATACGAACGTCGGTGTGTTCCACCTTGTTGGAGCCCACTTTCCGGTACTCTCCGCTCTGGAGTACGCGCAGCAGCAGGGCCTGGGACTCAAGCGGGAGCTCCGCTATCTCGTCCAGGAAGAGCGTGCCGCCGTCGGCCTCTTCAAAATAGCCCTTGCGGGTATCTACGGCACCTGTGAAAGAGCCTTTTACATGGCCGAAGAGTTCCGAGTTCACCAGTTCTTTGGGCAGGGCGCCGCAGTTGACCACAAAGAAAGAAGCCTGCCGGCGGGAGCTGTACTGATGGATGATGCGGGCCACGTTCTCCTTGCCCACGCCGCTTTCCCCCTGAATGAGGACGCTCAGGCCGGTGGGGGCAAACTTGACGGCCGTTTCCAGCGCCTCGTTGAGCGCAGGGTCGTTGCCTATAATGTCGTATTTATTTTTCAGCGCTTGCAAATCCATAGTCCTGCAAATTTACGAAATATTTTGCAGTTTATCTCCGGACTGCGCATTTTGGGTATAGATTCGCGCAAAAAGCGAAGAAACAAACCCTTTTAACATCTTACTTTGCAAACATGAAACAATTACTGACCACCCTTCTTCTCGTATCCTTCGTTTACCTCTCCTGCGGCAAACCCGCCCAATCAGGGTTTATCATCACTCCGCCCGCATCCCAACCAGCCACTCCGCAAAAACCGGAAACACCTCCGGACAACGCTCCGCAAACGCCCCCGGAAGACTCCAAGGAGGACGCCATCCTGGCCACCAACCCTTATGTGCAGAAGTTTTTGGAAGAAGTAAACTATCCCTGCACCAACAATCCGGACACGGACAAAGAATATGCATATTCCAGCGTTGTGGGCTACCCCGGAGGCGGTCCCAGCGAGAACAACATAGAGATTCCGCCCGTATACACCATCAGCTGGACGGCATCGGCCTCCGGCCAGAAACTTATGGTCCGGGAAGGAAGTTGGAGCCGCGAATACTCCCTTAAAGGCGGTGTGGGCAGCCAGACCATCACCAACCTGGTGCCCGGCACCACATACAACTGGCAGGTAACCACTTCCTCCGACGAGGTGGTGGCCCAGGGCAGTTTTGACACCCGTGGCCTGCTCCATCAGGTCTTCTTCGAGCCCAATGTGCGCAACGGCCGCGACCTGGGCGGCTACAAGGGGCTTGGCGGCAAAACCGTGGTGTACCATAAGCTTTACCGCGGCGGCCGCATCGACAGGAAATACTGCAACGAGACCGGCAGGGAGGAAATGCTGGCCGAAGGTATCAAGGCCGAAGTAGACCTCCGCGAGGCCTCCGACGTTCCTTCCGGCTCTCCGCTGGGCGGCAGCGTGGACTTCTACGCCCCCGGTTTCGACAGCGGCTACAACCACATGGTCCGGGACAATCCGGAAAAAGTGAAAAATACCTTCTGCTGGGTGGTGGCCCGCCTCAGGGAAAACAAACCCGTGTACTTCCACTGCGCCGCCGGCCGCGACCGTACGGCCACCCTCGCCGTGCTGCTGGAAGGCGCCCTGGGCGTCAGCGAGAGCGACATGGCCAAGGATTATGAACTCACGTACTTCTCTCCTGCAGACTGGGGTATGTCCACCGACGACAACGGAAAACCCGCGTACAAGCATGTGCGCACCGCATACAGCTACAAGTCCGTCCGCAAGACCATCTTCAGCCAGACCGACAGCGGCACCTACCAGGAGCGCATTGTCAAGTACCTGCTCAAAACAGGTGTTCCGCAGAAGGATATTGACGATCTGCGGAACATCATGCTCGAATAGTTTTTTTTACAAGTTGCTGAATTCCACCTTGTGCAGCCAGGACGGGTTGCCGCTGTCGCAGTCATCGCCAATCCAGATGCAAGCGTTCTTATGGTCTACGCACACGGCTTCGGGGTTCCAGTTGGCGAAATCTCCCACATAGTAGGTGTTGAGCAGCTTGGTGGCATCTCCGTCAAACAGGTACAGCGTGAATCCCAGATACTCCGGCCTGTCTTTGTTGGAATTGGAATCCAGCACCCACAGGTAGTCGCTCACGGGGTCGTAGCAAAGGTCTCCCACCTCGGAGATGGTGGAGGTCACTTCCCTCAAGCTCTTTTTCCACAGCTGGGTTCCGTCCAGTTTGTATTCAAACAGCCGGGCGCCGGTCTGTGTGCCCAGATACAGATTGCCCTTGTGCCAGGTGATTCCCTCGCAGCCCGAATTGCCCATGGTCTCCACGCCTTCCACCAGTATGGGCACGTCTACCTTGCCGTTGTAGTCCGGGTACGGAACCTTGTACACAGACTTGGATGTGCTTTCCAGGCCTATATACAAATCTCCGGTGGCCGGGTCTATGGTGATGCCTTCGAAGTCGGCCTCGCGGTACCACTGCTTCTGGAAGGTGCCGTCAAAATTAATCCTGTACAGGGTTCCCTTGTCGTGTACGCCCCAGAGGAAGTCTCCGTCCTTCGAAAGGCACAGGCCGGAGAGCTCCGGCACCATGTCACCGCCCTTGGCCCCCAGGACAAATTTGGTCACCTTGCCCATGACGGGAAGGTCTCTGGGCTTGTCGGGGTCTATGTTCTCTTCCGGACGCTCATATCGGCCCGGGGCATCGGGATTGCCGTCCATGGCGTGCTTCACGGCATGGCGCAGGGTTCCGGCATCGTTGTCGTGCCTGTACTCCCAAATCATGACGCCCAACATGTTCCGGCTCTTGGCATATTCCACCTTGGCGTTGATGGACTCGATGTCCTCATAAGAGGCATACATCCGTCCCAGGGCATCGCCCAGATACGGCACTTTGGCCACGTTGTCCCAGATACGGTAGTTCACGCCCTTGACGTTGTAGCCGTCGCAGGTGCCCTTGAAGAAGATGTCTTCCAGCTTGCTGTAGTCCACAGAGGAAGGATAGCGGTTACCCACCGTCTGCTTGTAGCCGTCTCCGTGGCCGTAGAAAGCCAGGCCGAAGTTCATCATCTGGTAGGGAATCCCCTGCTTGCCGTGGAAAATATCGTCAATGGCCTCGGCACAGCAGCGGCTCCCGGTAATAGGGCTGCGGTAAAGCGGCGAGTTGTGATAGGGCGGATTGCCCTCGTCGTAGGTCATTACGTTGATGTAGTCAATATAAGGCAGCACGCCCACGTTGTCGGTGTACTTGCCGCTGTCGGAGGCCGCATAGGACAGAATCTTGTCCGGCATGGCCTCACGCATCTCTTTGAACAGCGTCACAAAGTTCTCCCAGTCGGCCGGGGAGGCGCCGTTCACATGGTCGCCGTCCTTGGCGGCATAGGTGGGATACTCCCAGTCAATGTCAAAGCCGTCCACCCCGTACTGCTCGCAAATGGCCACGCACTCGTCCACGAAGGCTTTGCGCTTGGAGGCGTCCCGGGCCATCTGGGACCAGCCATCGGCATTTTTTCCCCAGCCGCCCATCTGGAGTTTCACCTTGAGCTCCGGGTACTGGGCCTTGTAAGCCACGAACTTCTGCACCAGCGGGATGGTCTTGGCATCAATCTCGATGCCCTCGCCGGTGTCCTTGTTCACAAAACGCACGTGACCCACGTTGATGTGGGTGAAGTTGCGCACCTCCTCCAAGGAAGGGAAAAGGTCGGCACGGGTGTACTCCGTGTAATAGATTTCAATGATGGGAGTAAGGCCGATACGGGCCAGCCGCCCGGGATTGTTCACAATGGCGTCCATGGGGTCTTCCGGCGTGGGGCCGGGTCCCGGATCCGGAGCATCCGGATTCAGCGGGTCGCCTTCCGGCAAGGTGCCGGAGGTGGGCTTGGTGCCAGGAGAAGGCACCACCATCCCCATGAGCTTGTCGGAGGAACAGGAGCCCAACAGGCCTACACAGGCAGCCAACAAGGCTGCATACAGGAATCTCGATGTTTTCATCTGAGTAAGTTTTAGTGTTTTTCTCTTGGCACCCGGGGGCAGGGTCGGCCGCCCCCGGATGAAAAAGTTTTATTCTGCTACGCAGCGGACAGAGCCGGCCTTGGCCTTATGGAATTTGGTGTCGTAATAGCGAGGGTCTTTATCGCCCCGGTGATACAGGGCCCCACCCCGCTTGGTATCGTACGACTTGGCCGCCCAGATATGGGAACGAAGGTTGGAATAAGCGTAAGATGCACCCCAACAATCCAGATAACCGGCCACGGTAAACGTAAAGTCACCATAACTGAAACGGTTGTCTTCAAACGTCCAGCCTTCTGCAGATTTAGTCCACATGGGCTCTCCCCCATCACGCAACGGTACGCGGTAACCCGGAGGACAAGGGTCGTAAATGGCTTTCTTGTCTCCTTCCGAATTCCACAGATCCGTCAAGTCTTCAGAATTCCATACGCCATCATCCACCTCCGGAACCGAGGCGTATTCGGTAGGATGCTGAATGGAATACTCCGTGCTGATGAGTTCTTTGTGGTATGTCCATTCTGTTCCGGCCACTTGTGCTCCCTTAGGGCTCTTTGCAAAGGAGGTCGCTCCCGGGAACGGATCTTTACGACCCCACTGGTAATACAGTCCGATAGACAGGATGTCCACTTCTCCGGTCTTGCTTGTGGCGACGAGTGCCCCCAGGTTACGGTCCATCATTTTGGCGCCACAGAAAGCTTCGGAGTCCCAGATGTTCACCTCCGTGGCCGGAATCCAGATATGCCAGCTCCAGAGGATGACGCCGTCTGCATCCTTGACGGCGATAAGGGCATTGCCGGGTTTCAGTGTCTCGGGCGTAGAGAAAGAGACGTAACCATCGGCGAAATCCACGGAAGCGATAACGCTGCCTGTCTCCGGAGCCGTATCGGTATTTACGGTTTCCCATAGGATTTCCGCCTTGGCCACCGTACCTACGCTCTCTTCTGAGTTTCCCTTTACGGCCGCGAACTTATAATCACCGGCCTCGGTGACAATGTAGCAGTTGGCGCTGCCGTCCTTGCTCAGGTCCGTAATTTCTATGACGGGCTCCGGCGGAGTGGGAGGAACAATGGCATTCTCGTTGGCCACTACGCAGCGGATATTTCCGCCACGGGACATGCGCTGCTCGGTCACACTGACACTGCTTCCATTGACATACAGGTAGTAAGCGATGTTCTTGTCAGAGGATGATGCGTAAGAACTCCAGAGATACATGCGCTGCCCCACCTTGGAATAGGAACCCTGATCCAGATATCCTGCAATGGGGAATACGGCCACTTCCTTGGATTCGGCAGAGGCCGACACTTTCAGGATTTTATTGGTCTCATCCACCGCAAAATTGGCGCTGGCGGCCCATAAAGGACTGTTCGTCTTGTCACGGGTAGGAACAATGTATCCCGGAGGGCACGGGTCATAGACCGTCTTTTCGGCACCCCAGAAATCAGTATTCATTTCTTCGGCTGTCATCCAGGTCTTGTTGGAGTCTCCGCCCGTCTTTACATACACGGTAGGATTTTGGATGGCTTCCTCAATGGTAAAGTTCTGTTTTTCACTGTCGAGGGTGATGGTGCCGGTGGTGGCGATGGGGTCGGAAGCCGTTACCGAGACTGCGCCCGGGAACGGGTCTTTGCGGCCCCACTGATACAAGAAGCCGATGGACGTGCCGTCCGGGACGGCATCTACATTGGCAGGCACAAGGGCGCCCAGGTTGCGGTCCATCATGGGAGCGCTCACGATATCACCGTAGGTGCTGTTCTCCACAGGCGTTGCGGGCACCCAGATGTGCCAGCTCCACAGAACCTTGTCCGAAGCGTCCTTGGCGGCGATGAGAGCGTTGCCGGGCGTACCGGTGGCCTTAAAGCAGATGTAGTCTCCGTAGATGCCGGAATCGGCGATAATGGTGCCCTCGAACGGGGCCGTTTCGGTGTTTTCGGTTTCCCAGAGAACTTCCACGGAGTTAATCTCTCCCACGCTCTCATCGGTATTGCCCTTCACCGCCTTGAACTTGTAGGTGCCGGGGGCCATGACCATGTAGCTGTTGGCGCTTTCCTTCTCGCTCAGGTTGGCCATGCCGTCGCTTTCCGTGCCTGGAAGCTGGCCGATAACGAGCGTCTGGTAGATATTCTCCGGAGAGAGGGTCTCCAAGGTAGTTCCTTCCTTGACAATGTAAACATTGCCCGCACGGCCGTTTTCCGTGTCTGTATTGGAATCCAGCTGCAGGGTGATGATATGCGCCTGTCCCTTTACGAGAATCACCGAAATCCAATCCTCTTCGGAGAGAACCTCAAAGTTGACATTGGATACGATGACAGCCTCAATGAGGTCACCGTCGCCGTCGCCCATGTAATCCACCATTCCCAGGTATTTCGCGGAATCGGAATTCACCACGGTAATACCCTCGGGTTCCACCAGCAGGAGAGCAGTGGATACGAGTCCTATCCCGGAATCGGCTACGACAATCATTTGGGCGGCCGCTTTGGCCTTCAGAGGCGTAATCACAATGGCCTTGGCCTCGGCATCCACCTCAACGCTGAAGTCGAAGGGACTGTAACCGGCCACCTTCACCTTCGTGCCGGTGGTTGCGGCGGAAATATCATATATGACCACGATGGGGTCGGTGCCGGAATAGGCATACTCCTCCGCTTCCAGCGTAAGCTTGAAGGCCTCCGCGAAGGGGATGTTCACCTTGGTGCCGTCGGAGAGGGTGAGGACCACCTTTTCCTGCTCCACCTTGATGTCGGTGAAAATGCCGTCCACCAGGGTGGCTCCTTCGTTCTGCACCTGGCCCAGCTGGGTCTTCTTGCCGTCAATCTCTACCCAGAGGAAGCCGTCAGCGTCGATGCTGAATACCGGCGTCTGGTACACGGGTATTTCCTTGCCGTCGGCATCCTTGATGGCAACGCCGTCCAGGGCCCAGACCAAGTCGCCGGAACCGCTCTTGATAATGCCTATCACCGGATCGGCCACATTGTCCTTGGGATGAATCTGGAAGTATTTCACGTCGCCGTTGGTGTAGGTGACCGTGACGCCGATGGTTTTGCCGGTCTCGGGGTCTGCGTATTCCTGGACCTTGGCCACAAACACGCCCTCGCCGATGGCGCTCCTGAGAGCCTCCACGGACGTCTCAAGGGCGGTAACGCGGCGCTCCAAATCGTCCACGCGGGTCTTCAGTGCGCTGTCGTCATACTGCTTGGCACAGCCCACCAGGAGCAGGGCCATTGCAATGCTTGTCAAAAACTTTTTCATAACAGGTTATATTTTAGTTTATTAATTACTCTGCAACGCAGCGTACAGAACCCAGACGGGCCTTGGGCGCTGAGCCAAATGTATAGGACTTGTCGGAGCGGAGGTCGGCACCGGCGGCCTTGGCATCGTCCGTGGCGCGGGCAAACCAGTACAGGGTGCGCACGCCCACCTTGGCCATGCCGCCCACGGAATAGTCGTCACGGTATCCGGCAATGGGGAAGACGGCGGCGGGAGAACCCAGCTTGAGCCAGCCAGCCCCCACGTTCACACCCCAGCCCTCCTGCGAGGTAAGGTCGCTGGCCCAGAAACTGCCGGTGCGGTTGGGCACGCGGTATCCGGGCGGGCAGGGGTCGTAGACGGTCTTCTCCAGCTCGGTCCAGAAGTCGTTATTGGGAATGGTGGCCCAGTCTCCGTTGTTGATGTGACCCAGCAGGCGGGGGTTCGCAATGGACTCTTCCAGGCTAATCTGCATGGGAGCCACTTCCTCGGCCTCGCCGGCATAGGTGGCCTGCGTGCCGGAGTTGAAGGAACCCGCTGCGGTAAACGGATCCTTGCGGCCCCACTGGTACACCATGCCGTAGGACAGGATGTCTATCTGACTGTCCGTAGCGTCCGTGGCAACCAGAGCGCCCAGGTTGCGGTCCATCAGGTCGGCCCCCATGATATTTCCGTAGGCCCCCGTCTGCACGGGAGTGGCGGGAATCCAGATGTGCCAGCTCCAGAGGATGTCTCCCTCCTCGCCCAGGGCCGCCACCACGGCATTGCCGGGCTTCAGGGTTTCGGGCGTGTGGATGATGATGAAATCCTCTGCATAGGAGGCCGAGGCCAGCACGCTGCCGGGGGTTACCTCGGAGTTGTCGTTCCAGGTTTCCCACAGTACCTTGGCATCGGCGGGCTCTTCCAGGAACAGCACGGGGTTGTTGCCCTTTACGGCCTTGAACTTATAGCCGCCGGGCTCGGTGACCATGTAGCAGTTGGCATTTCCTCCGGTGTCCAGGTCCTTGATGTCGGCACTGAACGGATTGTCGTACTTCTGCAACTGGGCCGTAATGTCGCCGATATCCTCCAAGGCCCCGCAGGAGATGTCTACAGGGTCGTGATGCTTGTAAATCTTGGTGTAGTCGCCGTTTTCCTTGAGCTTGAGGGTAAAGCCTCCGGCCAGGGAAGTTCCGTCGGGCACATACACCAGGATTTCGGAGCCGGTCAGGGCGCCTTCTATCTGCAGCACAGGGTCTCCCTTGTACTGGGAATAGAGCTGCTCCTTGTCCGTGATTTTCACTTGCAGGAACTCGTAGCCCAGCGCTTCCTTTTTGGGCGTAGACAGCAGGAAACCTTCATAATCTCCCTCGACGGACACCGACAGGATGCCGCACAGGCGGTGGAACTGGAAAGTGTCCCCGTTGTTGCTGGCGGCCATGATATCGGCATTGGTGCCGGAGAACTTGCTGTAGAAGAAGCAGTGCTTCAGGTTGTCGGACAGGGAAGCCGGGTAAGAGGCGTACAGCGTACTGCCGCAGTCTTCCCGCAGGTAAGGATACAGGCCCTCCACCGTTTTTGTGGCCGATTTCCCGTCGGCCGATATGTCGGAGGCAGCCAGGGTTACGGTTACCTGGTCTTTGGCATACTCGCCGTGCACCACAATCTGGTCTCCGGCCACCCAGGCGGTCTTCATGGCTGCAGGGGCCTGCTCGCCCTCCTCCAGAACCACATCGGGAAGGACGAAGGTGAGCGTGCGGGTTTCGGGCTTGATTTCGGGAATCTCCGGTTCCGGATTGGTTTGATTCTGGCCGCAGGATGCCGCCAGAGCCAGGATGCAAAGGATCGCTATTTTATCGATTGTCTTCATAATCAGATGCATTTAAAGGTCCTTTGTTTATTCGTCCCAGTTCATGGGCGCGGTATATTCGTACCATTCGCAGATGGCGCTGCCGGCCACATCTACGCCGAAGTACATGTTGATACCGGCGTTCCAAAGCACGGTGCGCATGAGCTCGGGGCCGGAATCCCAGCTGCCGGCCTCCACGCCGTTCACCAGATAGGTGACGTGGCAGTGTTCGGGACCGCTGGGGTCGAACTTGATGGTGAGCTCGATGGGCTGCGTCCAGTCTTCTATGGCCGAGTAGGAATCGATGCTGGGCTTGTTGCCGTCTCCGGCCACGTTGAAGTCAAAGCTTACCTTCGTATCCGCCGGACGGATATCGGCCTTTATCTCGGCGCTCTCGGAATAGCAGAACCAGTGACGGATACGGGGACCGCCCAGTTCGGGATTGGTGACGAAGTTGCTCCAGCGGAAGGTGTAGGAGCCAAAGGCCATGCTGCGGTTCAGACGGGCCTTGCCCACGAAGGTGGTACCCACGCCCTTGGCGTAAACGGGGGCATTGGCCCAGTCGCTCTTCCACAGTGACAGCTCGTCGTTGTCCACAATCACGCGGACGGGCTCTATCCGGTAGGCCTGTTTTACCACGATGGTCTTTTCCACCTGGAAATCTTCCGGACTCGCCACCACATTTTTCAAGACCAGCTCGGCCTTTCTGAGGCCCTCGCCGTCATTCTGGGTAAAGGTAATCTGGATTTTGCCGTCGCCGTCACCGGAGGCGTTGGAAAGGGTGAACCAGTCGTCGCTCTCGGACGCCTTGGCCACGATCCACTGGGTGTTGGCGGTCACCTCCAGTTCTCCGGACAGCTGGTCGTAACCGGCGCGGATTTCCTCCGAGGCCGGAACCAGCTGCACGCCGTCCTGGGTGAACAGAATCCGGGCAACGGGCTCGTTGTGACGGTCAAACACCGTGGTTTCCGCATAGCGGAGTTCCATGGTATTGACATCGGCCGATACCGTTATGGTGCCGTCTCCTTCGCCCGTGGCGCCGTCGGAGATGGAAATCCAGTCTCCGTCGGTTACCTTGGCGCTCCAGGGCTGGTTGGAAGAAATGTGGATGTAGTACTCGCCGCCGGCTTTTTCCACGTCAAGGGACATGTCCTCTTCCGGAATCACCAGGAAGGCGCTGCCCTTCTGGTTCACGGTGATGACCTTTCCCACCCAGTAGTCGCTCTGGATGGTGATTTTGTCCGTACGGTCGTCCAGGTCCAGGTTGTCGTAGTACTGGATGCGGATGGTGGTGGCCTGAGCCTTGCCGGTGTGCACCTGCTGGGCATCGGAGCCAGCACCTTCCTCCTCGCTGATGATGCACCAGTCGGGGTGGGCGCTGGTCACGGTCCAGGGGTCGGTGGAAGCCACCAGGATGGTGAAGGACTGGGCTCCCGTGGCCGGCAGTTCATAGCTGTCGTTGGCCCGGTAGCGCAGGTCCACCGTCTTGACGGGGGCTTCCGCCTGCTTCCGGCAGCCCTGGAGGGCGGTCAGAAGCACTGCGGCCGCGCAGAATATGTAAACTGTCTTTCTCATAGCGGGTTCGTTTTATTATTCGATAACCGTTACGTCAAAGGATTTCACAACATACCAGGTTTCGGCCGTAGCGGCACCGTGGAATCCAACAAAGGTATTGCCGCCGATTTCATTGCCGTAGAACGGGTTCTGGCACTTGGCCGATTGGATGGACGTCCCGTTATAGAAGAATTCCATATCCAGCAGGGTTTCGTCATCGGCATTGGGTTTTACCGACATCTTATAGGACGTCATGGCATTGAACTGGTCCTGAGACAAGTCATAACTTGCACTCATGTAGCTGGTACCGGCCTCATTCATGCTCTTTCCGCTTGACACACTGCCTTCGGCGCGAAGCCGGGTCTTCCCTACCGCGCACCAGTTATATAACTGGGCGCTCCAGCCTTCACCGGTCACCAGGTTTTCAAACCACATGTTTCCGTTGGACGCAAAATTCACATCACCCATTTCAAGGTCGTAGATACCGTAGCGCTGCGCCTCTTTGAGGACGATACGGCTGGCCTGGTCGCCGATGAGTTTCACGGAACCGTCGGACAGCAGTTCATAATTGCCTTCGAAGGTAAAGTTGATGGGCTGGGTTAACTCCAGTTCGGCCTTGTTGGTGCCGGAAACGATGGCGACGGTACCGGTCTGGGGAACGAAATATTTGTTGAAGGCGGTGACCACTTTGAAATGGCTGTCATCCACCTTTTCCACTGTCCAGGCGGGATTGGAGCTTTCCGGCTCCCATGACATGCTGGTACTCACCTCGATGAGCATTTCTCCGACGCCGGAGGGCAGCTCGGTGGAGGCGGGCGTCACAATCTCGAAGGTGAAGCCGTTCTGGCTCACTTCAAAGGTGTTGTCTATGCCGCCGGCCGACACCGTGACGTTGGCCTTGCGCAGGGCGCCTTCATTGGCGCTTGCCGTAGCTGTGATGCTGACGAGCGCACCTGTGCCTTCGCCGGAAGTCTTGTCAAACGTAATCCAGTCTTTGTCTGCGCTCACCTCCCAGGGAAGGTCGGTCTTGATGGTGAAGCTCTGCGAGCCGCCGGCCGACGCAAACGCGCTGGAAAGCTCTGTCAGGGAGAAGGAGCCTTTCTGGACCACGTCAAAGCTCTCCTCGTCATCCCCGGCCACCACGGTTACCGTGGCCATGCGCTCCAGAACGCCGCTGGGTGCGGCCGTGGCAATGATGGTGAGGGTGCGGCCTTCGGGGTCAGGCTCTCCGCTCTCCCGGTTGAAGCTGAGCCAGCCCTCGCTGGAGCGCACCTCCCAGGGGAGATTGGTCTGGATGGTGAAGCTGAGCGGACCGCCGGCGGCGGAGTATTCGCTCACCATCGGCGTAACGTACAGCTTTCCGAAACGGGACTGCCGGATGGTGATAACCTTGGTTGTGGCGACGTTCTCTCCCTTGAGGGTAAGGGTGGCCGTGCGGTCCTCCGTGTAAGGATTGGACTGGGCGCTCACCACTACGTCGGCGATAAGGGCCCCGGCGGCACTGGAGGCCGGCGAAACGCTGAGCCAGTCGGCATCCGAGGACAGGGTAAGCGTCCAGGGCGTGTTGGAACTGACATTGAAGCTGATACTGCCCGGATTCTGGGCCGGGAGGTTGTAGGTGTCTACGGCGCTGCACTCCATCCGGATAGAAGCGGCCGCCTTTTCGGGAGTCATCTGCGTGTCTATCTTGTACAGCTGGCAGGACGCCACCGCACAAAGTAAAGCAAGACCGGCAAAAATGCTTGAAAGGGTTTTCATATGGCTATTGTTTTTATTCATGGGTTAGACTACCATCCGGTATTTTGTGTGAGGGACGGATTGTTGAAGGTCTCGGCCTGCGGAATGGGGAACAGGTTCATTTTGGCGGCCCAGGTACGGGTTTCCACCGTCTTCCTGCTGTAGGAGAAAGCGGCGCCGTTTTTCTCGATTTCCACCCCGTCTATCTGGCCCATCACCTGCTGGCCGATATCCCAGCGGCGCACGTCCCAGAAACGGTGGTCTTCGAAGGCGAACTCTACCCGCCACTCGCGGTGGACCGCCTCGCGGAAAGCGCTCTGGGTGGTGGCATCTGCCGGCGGCATGCCGGCATTGTCACGCACCTGGTTCAGGGCGTCCAGGGCGCTGAGACCCAGCGAAGCATCGGTGGGGCTGCCCAGGGCCTCGTTGGCTGCCTCGGCAAAGCTCAGCAGAGCCTCCGCATAGCGGTACACAATCCACTGGTGCTTGTTGGTAACGGTGTTCTCCGGCGTAAAGCTGGTGCTTTCCTGAATGTAGCGGCGCAGATAGTAGCCCGTCACCGTACCCAGTTCACTACGGGTGGCCGAATAGTCCTTGCCGCCCACAAAGGTTTCGATGGTGGAACCCTTGAACTCCATTCCGTTGGCCAGGACGGCCCGTGCGAAGCGGGGGTCGCGGCCCTCGTAGGGCTTGGTAATGTCAAAGTCGGGATCGGCGGTGTGCCAGCCGTCCGCCGCAAGGGTGATATCATAGCCGCCCAGGGTCTGGAAGGCGTCCACCAGGTTCTGGGTAGGGAAAGTACCCGCCATGTACGTACGCTGACCCTCGGTGAACCGGGCCGGGAAGTTGTAACGCTCGAAACTCTGGCTTTCACTGCGGGCAATGGCGAAAATCACCTCCGGAGACAGGTAGTTGTTGGCTTTCTCGGCCGGATCCAGCTGGTACTGCTTCAGGTCCATGATGGCCTTGGCCGCCTCGGCCGCCCTTCTCCACTTGGCCCGGTCGCCGCCGGGATTGTGCAGCGGAGAGGCTGCATACAGCAGGGCCTTGGCCTTCACGGCCAGGGCAAAGCCGTTGGTTACGCGGCCAATCTCATCGTCCAGCAGACCCACATAGGTAGCGGGCAGTTTGGCGGCGCTCTCCTCGCATTCCGTCACGATAAACTCGATGACCTGGTCGAAGGGCGTCTTCCCGATGGTGTTGGCCTCCTCGGCCGTGAGCATGGTGAGGGGCATGGCGATGTCGCCGTAGCGGCGGGCCAGCTCGAAGAAGAAGTAGGCGCGGAGCACCCGGGCCTGGTACGGATAGTACTGCAAGTGTTCCAGCCAGCGCTGGTACTTGGTGTCGTACTGGTACATGGTCAGGTCCACGGTCTGGATGGATTCCAGGAACTCGTTGGCGCTGCGGATGCCGTTGTACAGGCTCCACTTGTCGTCCACGGTCTGGACAGGACTCCAGTTGCCGTTGGTAAAGCGCTGCACGGAGGCATCGGGGTCGGCATATTCGGCATCGTCGGAGCCGCAGTCGCGAAGGGCGGAGGACACGTCGGCAATGTCTTTGTTGGGCATATATCCGTAGATGTTGGTGAGCATCTTCTGGATATTGCTGTAAGTGTTGTACATGTCATTCCGGGAGTACTGGCTGGATGACTCGTCAAAGTCCAGGGCTTTGCAGCCGACGGCCAGAATGAAAGCACTCAAAATATAAACAAGCTTTTTCATATCTTTTGTCCCGGTTTAGAAGTTGAACTTGACTCCTACCCAGTAAACGCGGGTAGAGGGATAGTAGGCACCCAGCTGTTCGGGGTCGGCAAAGCGGATGTTGTCCAGGCTGAACAGGTTGGTTCCGGTGAGGGAAACGGTGGCGTCGCAGATACGCAGCCACTTTCTGGGAATGGTGTAGGAGATGCCCAGGTTCCTCAACTTGATAAAGGAGCCGTCACGGTACCACAGGGAATTGCTGCGGTAGTTGTTGGCGTTCTCCTGGGTGGTCAGGCGCGGCATGGTGGCCACGGCTTCGCGGCCCGGAGCCCAGGTGATTTCCCGGTTCAGGAAGGTATTGGAAATGGTGGTGTTCCCCACCAGCGGCCTGTACAGCGGGCTGTCCAGCAGGCTCACGGTAACGCCCGTGACGCCCTGGAAGTCGGCATAGATTTTCAGGCCCTTCCAGCTGGCATGCAGGCCGAAGCCGAACTGCAGGATGGGGGTGGAAGAACCGAACATCTTTACCTGGTCCTGGCTGTCGATGACACCGTCACCGTTCTGGTCGCGGTACTTGAGGTCGCCGGGGCGAACCTCGCCGAAGGTCTGCTGGGGGCTGTTGTTAATTTCCACCTGATTCTGGAAAATGCCGATTACCTCCAGTCCGAATTTCTGGCCCACCGGGCTGCCCTTGCGGTACAGGTAGTCGTAAAGCTGGTAGGCCTGGCCGTCGTTGATGACCTTGGTGAACAGCCAGCCGCCGTTGGCGTAGGCGCCGTATTCGACGTCTCCCCGCTTGTCATTCCAGTCCAGGGCCACGTCCACACCCTTGTACTCCTGCTCGCCCAGGCTCTGGCTGTTTACGCCGATGCCGATGACGCCGGAGATGTTGCTGGGGGTGATGAGGATGTTGCTGCGGCGCTCATAGAAGGCGTCGGCATTCAGGCCCAGACGGCCGCGGAAGAACTTCATTTCCGTTCCCAGAGTAATCTTGGAGGACAGTTCCGGAGCCAGTGTCACGGCCGGCATGCTACCCTCCTGGCGACCGCTGTAGCTGGTGCCGCCGTTGATGCCGAAGTAATAGCTGTTGCCGCTCACATAGTTCTCCCGCCAGAGTTCGTGCTCAAGGTCTCCGTCGCTGCCGCTCATGCCCGCCGACGCATAGGCCTTGATGTACGGGTCGCCCGGCAGAATCACGGCTGCGAGGCTGACGGCGGGATAGAAGTTGAAGCGGCGTCCCTTGGGCAGGTAGGCACTGCCGGAGTAGTTGAGCACGACGTCGGCAAAATAGCGCTTGTCCCAGTTGTAACTGGCCGTAGCCAGAATTTCCTGCGTCTTGGAGGACTTGTTCTGGCCGCTCAGGATCCAGGAGCGCTGGCGATAGGCCGCGTGGGCCTCAACATGGTTCTTGCCAAAGTCTCCGGCCCAGTTGATGCGGCCCTGGAACTCGAACTTCATCTGCAGGTTGGAGAACCAGTGGCTGAATTCAACCGTCTTGGAATTGGTGCCGTAGTACAGTTGTTCGCTAAGGATATAGCTCTTGTCTCCCTGGGAGGCCACGGTGCTCACCAGTTCCGAATAGCGGAAGGTCTTGGTGGCATCCTCCGACAGGCGGCCTATATAGTCGAAGCCCACCCTCAGGTCGGCCGACAGGCCGGGCAGCACTACGCCCAGGTCCTGACGGAGCAGGACGTCGGCCAGTACCTTGGTCTGGGAATACTGCTTCTGGCCGCTCTCATACAGCATGGCCACCGGGTTGGAAGCCGTACCGGGATAGAGCGCGGAGCCGCCGTAGGTGCCGTCGGCCTGCTGAATGGGGAACGCCGCGGCGGGAAGCCCGTAGAGCACGCTTTCCAAGCGGCCGCTGTAGTTCCCCTTGTTGAACTCGCTCAGCCGGGCCATCACGCCCACCTTCATGAGGGTGCTGCTGGTGATGTTCACATCCACATTGGCCCGGATACCCAGGCGGTTGTCGTAGTGGTTGCCGTTGTAGCGGTCGTCCTTGTTGGCCTTCTTGTAAAGGAAGTCCTCCTTCAGGTAATCCAGGGCGGCGAAATAGCGGAAATTACGGTTGCCGCCCTCGAAGGTGAACTGGGCGCGGTGGTTGTCTCCGTGGTTACGGAACACCTCGTTCCACCAGTTCACGTTGGGATAGGCATACGGATACTGGCCGCTGTACAGGGCCAGCAGTTCGGCCTCGGAGTACTTGGCCGGCAACCCGTCCAGGCTGCGGGCTTCGTTCATCATGAAGCCGTAAGTGTAGGCGTCGGCAAATTCCGGGGCGCGGAACATGGTCTGGAAACCATACTGGTATTTGGCGCTCACCTTGAGCCGGGAGTCCTTTCCGCGGCGGGTGGTAATCATAACCAGTCCGTTGCCGCCTTTCACCCCGTACAGGGCTGCGGCGGCAGCGTCTTTGAGAACGCTCACCTGTTCAATCTCCAGACCGCTGATGTCTTCCACGTCACGGGGCAGCCCGTCCACCAGAATCAGGGGGCTGTGGCCGTGCAGGCGCAGGGACAGTTTCAGTTTGGACTGATTGGAGTCGTACACGCCGGACCCGTTCTTGACCAGCAAGCCCGGGAGCTGTCCGTAGAGGGCGTGGGAAATGTCCGCTTCGGGGCTCTTTTCAAAGAGGTCGCTTCCGGCCACGGGGTTCACGTTGGCACTCAGGCGGAAGGGATTGTCCAGGGAGATGGAATCCAGCATGGACTTTTCCTGCGCAAAAGCCGCGGAACCTGCCAGAAGAAGCGGAATAAAAATATATGTAAACAGTTTTTTCATCTTCGGGTACCATTTTTAGTTTACCAGCCCGGGTTCTGCGTCATCCCGTAATCCTTGTTAATCTCGATGGCAGGGATGGGAGCCAGATACCACTTGGTGTCAAAGTCGGTGTACCACTTGCGGGACGGGAAGGCATCCTTCTCCTTGAAGGTGAAGACGGTTGCCTCGCTGTTCTTGTCGCCGATGGAAGTGAGGCCCTTCAAGGGCGTTGTGAAGGCTTCTTTCAGGCCCCAGCGCACCATGTCAAACCAGCGCACCTCCTCGAAGCCGAACTCCAGTTCACGCTCCAGGATAAGGGCCTTCCGGAATTCCTCCCGGCTCAGGTCATCCGGAAGGTTCGGAAGTCCCACGCGGTTACGCACGGCGTTCACCCAGGTGTAGGCCTTCTCGGAAGGGCCACCATCGGCCTCGTTGTAGGCCTCGGCCGCATTCAGGAGCACCTCTGCGAAACGCATCATGCACCAGTGCGGCGGATTGGAACGGTCACTGTTCTGCTGAAGGATGTATTTCATCATCAGGAAACCGGGGCAGCCGTCCTGGTGATATTTGTGGTTGTCGTAGGCGCGGCCCACGGTACCGTCCCGCCAGATGTCTCCGGGAACGCCGATGTTCTCGTACAGACGGGGGTCACGGGTTTCGGTAAAGGTGGCGTTGCCCACCTTGAGGGTGCCGTTGGGATCCGGCCTGAAGAAGGGATGCTCCGGCCAGTTGCCCTTGTTTTCCCAGTCAAAGTCGGACGGGAAGGGTTCGCCGTCGGCCCAGGGAAACTTGTTCACCCAGTTCAGGGAAGCACCGGAGCCGTAAGAGCCCTGCACCTCGAAGTGCTTGTCGTGGTAGCTGGTGCTGTTGCTCTTGCGGATAGAGATAATCACCTCGGAGGAGCCGCGGTCGAAGTAGCCCTTGCGGTAGGCCAGACGGTAGTCGCGGGGCTGGATGCCCTTCACGGGGTCTGCCACGGTTGCCTGCTCCAGGGCATATCCGCCGTTGGAGAGCTGCTCGCGCATGAACTCGTCGGCGGCTGCCTTGGCGGCCTGCCAGCGCTCGGCGCTGTAGTTGCCGTAGCACGTGTATTCGTCGGCCTGGGGATGCCATTTGGTGTCCGAATTAAAGGTGGGAGAAGCGGCAAAGCACAGAATGCGCAGCTTCAGGCCCAGGGCCGCTGCGCGGGTAAGGCGTCCGCTCTCTACGGCCGATACCGTCCAGGGAAGGTCGGGGGCCGCCTCGTTGCACAGCTTCACGATAAAATCTACGGTTTCCGCAAAAGTGTTGCGGGGATACTTCATTTCCTCATCGGTCTGCACGGCGTGGTCCAGGATGGGGACGCCGCCCAGGAAGCGGAGCATGTGGGCATAGGCAATGGCCATGCACATCTTGGCCTCGGCCTTTTTGCGGGCCAGCTCTCCGGGGTCGGCCCCAGGGATGCGGTCGGCATTCTCCAGGAACAGCCAGGCATAGCGGATAACGGTGTAGTCCTTCTCACTCCCGAAGCGGTAGTTCTCACCGCCGGCATAGGAGCCGGTGAGGTTGGCGCTTAAGCCGCCGGAGTAGTACAGGTTGTTGGGACCGTCGCTGTCAGAGTGCTTGTTGGAAATATAGTGGTCCGTAATGGACTCCAGAAAGTCTCCTCCCATCTTGGAATCGAAGTCGGAAACCAAGCCGTAGGGAAGATAATAGTAGGCCGATGAAAGCACCTTGTCGGCATCGGCCAGGGTGGCGAAGAGGGTGTCCAAAGTGGCACCCGAGGTTTCCGGGGCCTTGGAAAGGCCGGCGTCACCCAGTTTCATGCTTTCACAGGCAATGAGTCCTGCGCCCAGAAGGGCAATACAGAGAATATGAATGGTTTTTTTCATAGGATGCCTGATTTAGAAAGTGATGTTGATGGCCAGGTTATACGTCTTCACCAGGGGATAGGAACCGCTGGAAGAGCTGGACTTGGCTTCCGGATCCTGCAGCTTCATCTTGGACAGGGTGAACAGGTTGTAGCCGGTGAACATCAGGTTCAGGCTGCTGATACCCAGTTTCTTGAGGAAGCTGTTGCGGGTAAAGGTATAGCCGAAGCTGGCGCTCTTGAGACGGATGTAGCTGGCATCCACGGTCCAGAGGGTGGAATCCATGGAGTTCCAGGGGTAATTGGTCTTGGTGAAGCGCGGCAGGGTGCCGTCCTCACGGCCGGGGGCCCAGGGGTTGTCGTTGTCTATCCAGCAGTCATCGGCAAAATACTGAAGCAGGCCGCGGTGACCGGAGTTGGTGAAGGGGATGCGGTAGTCGGCATTCCAGACACGGCTCACGTTGGTGGCGGCAATCCAGTTGAGCTGCAGGTTGAAGCCCTTGTAGCCAAAGCGCCAGTTGGAGCCGAACACGTATTCCGGACGGTTGGGATAACCGTCATACATGCGGTCGCGGCCGTCAATGACGCCGTCGCCGCTGAGGTCCTTGTACATGCAGTCGCCGGGATACACCGCGTTGGAAGGCTGCGGCAGGTCCGGGTTCAGGCGCAGGTTGCCGTCGGCATCCTTGTAGAAGTCGCTCTTCTGGTACAGGCGCTCGAACTGGTACAGCATGTATCGGCCCGTGGAACCGCCCGTTTCCCGCTGGTATTCGAATTCGGGTTCTACCTCGTCCTCAAAGATAATCTTGTTGCGGGCGAAGGTGGCATTGGCGTTGATGTCGTAGGTGAAATCACCCACGTGGTCTTTCCAGCCCAGCTCAATTTCAAAGCCCCGGTTGTCCACCACGCCCAAGTTCATGTTGGGCAGGCTGGTGGCAATGATGGCAGGCAGCGAACGGGGAGAAATGAGGATGCCGGTACGATGCTCATAGAAGATATCTCCCGAGAAGTGCAGGCGGTAGTTGAGCAGGTCAAAGTCCAGACCCACATTGCCCTTGAGCGCCGTTTCCCAGGTTACACCCTTGTTTCCGGGCGTTCCCAGCTCGTAGCGGGGCACGCCGTCGCTCTTGCCGTTTCCGAAGTAATAGGAGCCGGCCTGGTTCCATACGCCGTCCATGTACATGAAACGCACGGAACTGCCCAGGTCGCTACCCACCTTGCCGATGGAGGCACGCAGCTTGAGGAAGTCTATCCAGGGAACCTTCTTCATGAATTTTTCCTCGGATATGACCCAGCCCAGGGAGGCCGACGGGAAGAATCCGTAACGGGTTTTTCCGGGAGCGAAGTTCTCGGAACCGTTGTAACCGGCCGATATGTCCACCAGGTACTTGTCCATGTAGCCGTAAGTCACACGGCCCACAAAGCCCACGTAACCGCGGGGCAGATACGCGAGGGCCTTCAGGGCGCTGTTGTCGGAATCCTGATAGGGATAATAGTCGCGGGACTGGTTATATAGGAACAGGCCGCTGACCTGGTGCTTGCCCGCGAACTTGCGGTTGTAGTCCACGCGGGCCTCCACGTACCAGCTCTTGTCGTCGGAAGTGGATTCCGAATAGCTCAGGGTGGGAGCGCTGCCGCTGATGACCGGCAGGTAGGTGCGGTCAAAGGCGGGGTCGCTCATGGAGAGGCCGGAATTGTCGGCCCAGGACTGGTATTCGATAGTCTGATGGAAACCGCCGGAACCGGTGCGCTTCTTGTTAAGGGACATACTGGTATCAAAGCTACCCTTGACAGAAGCGCTCAATCCCGGGGTAATGAAATCCAGCCGCTGGGTAATGGTCATGTCCATGTCCAGGGTGGTCTTGTACTTGCTCTGGTAACCGGACCAGTAGTAGTACTCCCAGCCGTTCCACTTGGTGAGGCCGTCCGGCAGGGCATCGTAGGAGACCACCGTCACCGGCATGCCGTTCACAATGCCCGGAGATGCCGTAGGATGGGCCCAGAGCATGGTGAGCATCCAGATGTTGTCCCGGTTACTGTTCAGCGGCTCGCGGGTATTTCCTATCACACCGCTGATATTGAACTTCATGTCCGTGGTCTCGGTGAGCTTGAAGTCCAGGTTGGCGCGGTAGTTATACCGGTTGTAGGAGTAGTTGTTGTCGTAGCTCACGTCCGGAATCTGTTTCAGCAGACCGTTCTGGAACATGTAGCCCATGGACACGAAGTAGCGGACCTTGTCCGAGCCGCCGCTGATGTTGACGTTGTTCTTGGTCTGCACAAAGGCCTTGCGGAACATCAGCTCATGCCACTGGGTGTTGGGGAACATGATGGGGTCCGAACCCGTCCGGTAGGCCTCGATGGCCTCCGGGGTAAAGTACAGGCCGGGGTCTGTCTTTCCGTCGTTCCACTGGTACACGTTGTAGTAACGGGCAAAGTCGTAACTGGAGCTCTGGGTAATGTAGGACATGGGTACCTGCACGCCCGTGATGGAGCTCACGGAGATTTTGGGCTTGCCGGCGTCGCCGCGTTTGGTGGTGACAATAATTACGCCGTTGGCGCCTCGCACACCGAACACCGCCGTCGAAGCCGCATCCTTCAGGATGGACAGGCTCTCGATTTCGTTGGGGTCTACCGTGTTCAGGGGACGCTCCACGCCGTCCACCAGGATGAGCGGGGTGGAGTTGGAGTCTGACAGGGAGCCTGCGCCGCGGATGTAAATCTTGGCATAGTCTTCACCGGGCTGGCCCGTTTCCTGCACGGTGGACACACCGGGCATCTGTCCGGCCAGCACGTTGGTGACATCGGCCACGGGAGCCTTCACCAGGGCCTTGTTGTCGATGGAGGTCAAGGCGCCCGTGACGGTTGCCTTGGTCTGCGTTCCGTACGCAACTACCACCGTGGCCTCAATGGACTGGGTGTCGTCTCGCAGGACAACGGTTATGTTCCGCTGTTTTCCCACCTTCACCTCTTCGGTTATATAACCGAGGGCCGACACTTCCAGCACAGCAGTCTCGCCGGGGACGTTGAGCGTAAACACTCCGTCTGCATCGGCAGCCACACCGGTGGTGGTCCCCTTGAGGGTGACGCCCGCACCGATTACCGGCAGGCCGTCTGCATCTTTCACCACACCTTTGACGGTGATGCCATTCTGCGAAAAGGCCCAGGGGGCCCCCATTCCCAGAAGGAGACACAGTACAGCAGCCAGTCTTGCAATTTGGACTACTTTCTGTTTCATGGGTTAGTTTATTTGGTTAATTACTTATGTGTTATAGTACTGTTTCTTTTCCATAGACACCCTTTACCAGCGCCTTCAGCAGGTCGTGGTTGTCCGTGTCTCCCCGATACTCCCAGAACATGGCGCCCAACATCCCGTTGTTCTTTACGTACAGGCCCTTGGCCTCGACGGATTCGGGGTCGTCATAGGAGAGGTAGTTGCGGCCGGCATCATCGGCCATGTAGGGCACCATGGACTTGGAGTCCCAGACGCGGTGGAGTTTCCGCTTCAGGGCAACGCCCATGTATGTTCCGTCCTTTACAATGGGGACAATGTCCTTGTACTTGATGGAATAGCCCAGGTTTCCCTTGCTGTCCACAAACACTTTGTTGGCATCCGAAGGCTTCTTCTCCGCCTTTCCGTAGAAGGGCACACCCATTACCTGCCGATTCTTGGGGACTCCTCCGTCCACGTGGGCCTTCACGCTCTCGTCCCAGCTACGGTGGGTGAAGCGGTCTCCCTTGTGCAGCGGCGAATTGTGCCCGTCGGGGGCCGCGCCCATGTCATAGGTCATGACATTCACATAATCCAGGTACTGCATCGCCGTTTTCCAGTCTACGTAGCGGCCGCTGGAAGAAGAGGCAAAAGAAATAATCTTGCCTGTTCCCAGGGTTTCGCGGAGTTCCTTAAGCACCAGGTTGAAATTCTGGGTGTCCTGGGGGTCGCAGCCGGTTTCGTTGTCGGCACTCTGGGTGGGATATTCCCAGTCTATGTCCACCCCGTCCAGTTTGTGGAAGTCCAGCAGCTGTTTCACGCTCTTGCAGAAGGCCGTTCGCTTGGCCGCATCACGGGCCATCATGGAAAAACCGTCGGCATGAGCGCCCCAGCCGCCAATCATGAGCATCACCTTCAACTGAGGATTCTGGCTCTTGAGCGCCACCACCTTGGAGATGGGTGCCTGCTTGGATTCGGTAATCACAATGCCTCCGTCGCCGGTCTTGGGGTTCTTGAACCGGCCGTGGGCGTAGTTGATATGGGTAAGGAGGCTTACTTCCGGAAGCACCTCCGTGTACTCGGTGAAGTAGGCCAGCACAATGGGCGTCTGGCCGATATCCGTGCAAAGGGTGCCCTCCGGCTCCGGGGTTTCGTTTCCCCCGTTGCCGGGAGTTTCGCTTCCTCCGTTGCCTGGATTCTCACTTCCTCCTGAAGGAGTCTGTCCGGAGCTGGGCTTGGTGCCGGGCGGAGCAATCACCAGACCGCCTCCCCCCTTGGTGCAGGCCATGACACCCAGGGAAAGAAGCAGCCACAGCGCTATCAACAGCTTTTTCATTTTAAAGAATGTCTATGTTGTGCCACTTGTCCGTGCCCTCCTTGCGGATGAGCACATCCGTTTTGCCGCGCAGCGTGTTCCATCCGCCCAGCAGATTGAAGATATAATATACTTGCACACGGTGGCACCCCTTTTCCAGGGCCAGTTCCGCGTCCTCGCGGGAGTAACGCTTGGTCTGGGCCCCGTTGTCTATCAGGAGCTCTCCGTCCACCCAAACCTGGTCGCAGTCGGAGGAGAAGCGGTATACACCCGTATCCTTCACCTCAAACAGGCCCTCGGCCCGGGCGGCGTAAAAGACGGTCCCCTCCGGTACATTGCGGTCGAAGGGTTCCAGCGTATTAAGGTCCTTGAGGCGCCTGAGCGGAACTTCCCGCCAGGCAGCGTCCGAGGTTTCTGCGACCGTAGAAAAACGGCCGTCGGCCCGCCAGGCCCGCAACCCTCCGCTCTCTGCAGACGAAAGCGCCGGCAGCGGTTCCATCTTTCTGATATCGATGGTACGGACGGGGCTCAGTTTGCCATAAGGCGTGACGGAGGCCACCTTGAGGGTAGCGCTCTCCGTAAAGCGAAGAGACTTCCCATAACGGGCCGACCGGGCGGTGGGATTGCTCCCGTCCAGGGTATACACCACTTTGCCCACGGGCCGGGTAGTGGTAAACTCCACTTCCGTGAAGTCCGTGAACGCCAGATGGCTGCAACTGCCGCCGGGCTGCTCCGGCAGGGGAATGTGATAGTTTACTCCGCGACGGTCCAGGTCTTCACACGCGGCTTCCACGTTTACCCGGAATCGCTCCCAGTCTTTGTTCTCACGGAGTGTCCAGGCGGTCTCGGCCACGGCAAAGGCACGCGGGAACAGCATGTATTGCCGCTGGGCATCCGTGTAAAGATATTCGCTCCACAGATTGCACTGAAGCCCCAGCACATGGCCATCCTTCCCCTGAAGCACCAGTTCCTCGGGTACAGGCTCGTACAGATAGGCCTTCTGAAGCGTAGTATAATTGCCGATAGACACCGGCTCTATTTTAGGGTCTCCCTGGAAATGGTCCAGGTACATTCCGTCTTTGGAAGGAGTCATCACCACGTCGTGCCCCTCCAGGGCCGCGGCAATTCCGCCCGCCATGCCCCGCCAGCTCATGACGGTAGCGTTGGGCGACAGGCCGCCTTCCAGAATCTCGTCCCAGCCCACCAGCTTGCGCCCGCGGGCCTGAAGAATCTCCTCCATCCGTCGAACGGCATAGCTTTGAAGCTTTTCCTCGGCCGTGGAGCCGCTGTCGGACTGAAGACCCAGGGAACGGATACGTGCCTGGCAGGCCGCGCACTTTTCCCAGCGAACCTTCCGGCACTCGTCTCCGCCGATATGGATGTACTCCGAAGGGAAGAGAGCGCACACCTCGTCCATTACTTCCGCCAGGAATTCGAAGGTGAACTCGCTGCCCGGGCACATGGCAATGTCCGGAGAGCCCCAGTTGCACTGCGGATGCTCCGTCTCCTTGGTGCAGGACAGCGCCGGATAGGCGGCGATGGCCGCTCGCGCATGCCCGGGCATCTCGATTTCCGGAATCACGGTCACATGATGCCGGGCGGCGTAAGCCACCACGTCCTGAATCTCCTCCTGCGTATAAAAGCCACCATAGCGGCTTCCGTCAAACTCCCGGCGGAAGGCCCCCACCTGCGTCAGGCGGGGATAGCGCTTGATCTCAATGCGCCAGCCCTGATCATCGGTCAGGTGCCAGTGCATCACGTTCATCTTGTAGGCCGACAGGATGTCTATCTGCTTTTTGATTTCTTCTACGCTCAGGAAATGCCGGCAGGGGTCTATGTGGAAGCCCCGCCAGGAAAAACGCGGATAGTCCGTGATGCTCACGCAGGGAATGCGTCCGTCTTTTTCCAGCTGGCGGAGAGTCTGGCGTGCATAGAAAAGGCCGGCTTCGGTAGAGGCCATCGCCTTTACCCGCTTCCGCGTCACTTCGATGGTGTAACCTTCCGGCGGAAGGGCGCTTTCCTTGTCCAGTACAAACTCCATGGCGTCCGGATTCACTTTGAACGAGCCGCCCCGCACCTGCATGGAAGCGGGAGCGGGAATAACGCCCAGAAGGGCAGATAATATAAAAGTCAGCAGAAAGGGCATCTTACTTGAGGAGTTTTCTTACAATCTGGCCAATCTCCGCATTCTCGTGTACGCCGGCAAAGTTCTGGGCGCCGGGGCCGAAGGCAAACACCGGAACCACAATCCCGTTGTGGCCCTTGGTAGAGAAGTGCACCTTCACCGTGCGCTCTTCAAGGTCTCCCTTCAGGAGGGTGAGCCCGCCGGTAGCGTGGTCGGCCGTCACCACCACCAGGGTTTGTCCGTCGCGGGCGGCCCATTCCAACACATAGCCGATGGTCTTGTCAAAGTCAAAAAGCTCTTCCACCATCTGGCCCACCTTGTTGCGATGGGCGTAATCGTCTATCTGGGAGCCCTCTATCATCAGGAAGAAACCCTTGGGGTTGTCCAGCATGCCTATGGCTTTTTTGGTGGTTTCCAGCAGCACCGGGCCGCGGTCCAGCGAAGGAGACATGTCGTACTCTTCAAACAGACCCAGGAATTTGTCACCGGGAGCGTCTTCCACGTCTTCCAGGCGGTCTACGAAGGTATAACCCAGGGCCTTCATCTCCTCGATGAGATTGCGTCCGTCGGACCGCCGGTTCCAGAAATGGGTGCCGCCGCCGGAAATGAAGTCCACCCCGCAGCCCACATACTGGGCGGCCAGGCCTTCTTCATCCTTGCGGCTGGGCCCGTGTACGCAGAAGTCGGCCGGAGTGGCATCGTTGATGCGGCAGGTTACGGTGACGCCCGTCTTCATGCCCTTACGCATGGCATAAGTCAGATTGGACTCCACCGGCTCCCCATCGGCATCCAGGCCGATGTAACCGTACTTGGTCTTGACACCGCTGGACAGGGTAGTTCCACCGGCGCAGGAGTCTGTAATCAGTTTGTCGGCGCACCAGGTGCGGGAAGCACCCAGATACGGCATCTGGTCCATGTTCAATTTGCCACCGTTGGCTACCCAGCCCACGCTCACCTGCTCAAAGCCCATTCCGTCACCAATCATAAAAATGACGTTCTTGACTTTTTTGCCTTTTGGCTGACGCACAGTTACGGTCTCGTAAGGAGCCGCAACGGTGTATTGGTCATCCTTGGAAAAACTGTACGTCGCGTACTTGGACCGGTTGCGGTCCAGGGAGTCGGGGGTCTGGGCATGTGCCAATCCGGTGGTCCAAACCAACATTAATATAACCAAAAACCGTTTCATCATATTTGAATTTCAATTGTTTACTATTTTTTCACCTGGCCGTTCCACCCCTCGTGAACAATGCTCACGCCTTTGCTGCCCTTCGGAAGGGTGCACCGCACCGTACGTTTTTCTCCGGGCAGGAGGGTGAAGAAATTGTCTTCCCAGAAGGTGCAGGGAACCAGCTGGCCGGAAGCGTCCCGCGCCTTCAGGATATTCTGGTAGGCCACGGTTTCCGACGGGTTCTCCAAACTTACCAGGAAGCCTCCGGAAACGGGTTCCACCTGCATGGCAAGCGCCACTTCCGGAAGCCGGCACACATAGCTTACGTCGGCATACTCCAGAATATTGACGCCCCACCATTCGGCATGCTTCCAGTCGTACACATTGTTCTTTCCGGAGATGGTGTAAAAGTTGTTGCCGCACTCTTTCCCCTCCGCATCCCTCAGGATGAGGGCCACATAGCAAGGGCCAGAAATGTTCTCAAAGACCTTCTGCGGCTCGCGGGGGCGGCTCTCGACGCACTTGCTTTCCTCCCTTATCAGGCGGGAATCCGTATCGTAAACCTTGAGGACGGCGGTATATCGGGCTTCCTCCACCACGTCATTCACCATGTACGCGCACGCATCCCCGTAATTGTAGACCAGTTGAACCGGAATCAGGGCCTTCTTCACGCCGTAATATCCGGCGGTGGGAATTCCGTACCAGTCGTACAGCTGCCAGTAAATGCTGGGCCAGGCACTGTTAAGCATCCACTGGACTATGCCCGTAGTACGGGGAAGATTGCAGCGGAAGGCCTCGAACATGGCCCGTTCGGAGTTGTAATCCATGGCATGGGCCCGCCGCACATACTCTTCCAGCGTTTGGGCTTTGTCTCCGTACAGGCCATCCTGGGCCGCCATCTGGAAGGCCGGCGTATTCATGTGGGAAGCTGCGGCCGTGCAGTGGTAGGCCCAGTTTTTCCCCATCGGCCATAAATCCTTATCCCCTATCATCCGCCTCAGGCTCTCCGTCTGGGGAAGATTCAGGCCCGGGCCGGTTTCCGTATTGAAGCCGAAGGCTCCGCCGTTTTCCTTGTCTATATACCAATAATCCGGCCCCACAAACTCGTAGGGACCTTCCATCTTCATTCCGGACGGTCCCGCCAGGCTGCTCAGGCCCTTGGCACTGCAGATATAAGGCCGATATTCCAGCTTTTCGTACAAGGCCAGGTACTGCTTTTCCAGCCGCTCGTTGGGGATACGGTCACTGCCCGTGAGCCAGCCAATCAGGGACGGATGGTTCCTCAGGCGGATAATCTGGTCACGGAAGTAGCGCACGGCCAGGGCTTCGCTGGCGGGATCGTTGATGCAGCCGTAGCCGCGGGTTTCCGGCAGGCCGCAATAGTCTTTCCACTCCCACTGGCAACTCCAACCCACCAGAGCCAGGACACCCATGCGGTCACAAAGGTCGTAAATGGCGTCATCCTTGCCCCAGACATTCTCGAAGCGGATGCAGTTCAGGCCCATGTCGCAGACCATGTCCATCTGGGCCTTGAGGCTCTCCGGAGTATCCTGGAAAAAGATGTCATCCGTCCAGCCTCCGGCCTTGATGAGCACCTTTTTCCCGTTCAGGATAAACTGCCGGTGCCCGTAGCTGTCTATTTCGCTTTCGATTTTCCGGATGCCGAAATCGGCCCCTTTGCGGTGGCTCTCACCGGCAGGGCCTTCGAAACATACGTCTATATGGTACATCTGCGGCTGTCCCATCTCACGGGTCCACCAGATACGGGGATTCTCCACCGTTTCCACCTGCTTCAGCGTGCGGGTGGCATGGGGGGGAAGGGTGATGCTCTTCACGAATTCGCCGCCCTCATACCGACCCCGGATCCGGCCTTTTACCTCGACGGCGCTCCGATTCACCAGGGTGGTGTATATCTCCAGCCCGGCCGATGAAAAGTCCGTTACATCCACAACGGGTTTCACAAACACGTCCTGCACCTGTACGTCAGGGGTGGAAATGAGCGTTACCGGACGCACGATGCCCATGCTCTCGTCCAGGGGGCGGGGGTTCCAGTCGGCAAACCCGTGGTTCAAGTCTCCGCTCTGGGCCGGCCGCAGCGTCACCTTGAGGATGTTGCTGCGCCGGCAAAGGTCCGTGACATCGAACTCCCGCACGCTGAAGGTGCCGAAGGTGGTGTCGGCCGATGCGATGAGCCGGCCGTTAAGCTCTACGTCGGCGTAGTAATTAAGCCCTTCGAAGCGGAGCACGTGGTGCCACCCCTTTTTCGCCTTGAAACGGGTGGTGAATACCCAGGGCGATTCAAAAGGCGTCTTGTCCAGCTTCTTGTAATGGTCCAGGTCCAGGATGTTTTCTCCCAGAGCCCCGGCCTCGTTCAGGGCTCCGGCCACCGTGCAGGGAACGGTGACGTTATACTTCAGGGACGAACCTTCCTGCTGCAAGGTCCACTGGGTGAGGCCGTCGGCCCGGCTGCTGCAGCCGGCCAGCGAAAAGAAAGAGGTCAGGAGTACCAAAAGTCTGCGTGTCATTAATTGTAGCGGTTTTAACCGATACAAAAATAATTTCACGCAGATGCAAAAATTACGTAATTTGCGTATTCTTTACCCCAATTTGCGCAAATGTTGCTTTCTGTATTCCGTGGGAGAGCAGCCCATAATGGCCTGGAAACGGCGGGAAAGGCTTTTGGCCTCAGGCTCGTCCATCAGGGCGGCAATGTTGGTGACAGAGTCGTTGGAGGAGAGCAGCAGGTCGGAAAAATACTGGATACGCTTTCGCATGATATACTGGTAAACGGACACGCCGGTGGCTTTCAGGAAGCGCTGTTCCAACAGCCGACGGGAAAGCGGCACTTCCTTAAGGACATCCGAAACCAGTATCTTGCGACGGATGTTGTTGTGAATGAACTCCAGGGCCGCATGCACGGCGGTATCCGAAGTGGCAACGGCATTGGAGGAGTGCCGGAGCACCAGGCGCAGGGGCTGCATCACCACATCCTCGCCGGCATAGGTGGGGTCTTTGACCATGCGCCGGATAAGGGCCGCCACCTCGTATCCGCCCCTTTCCATATCTACATCGATGGAAGAAATGTTTGGCTGGGAAAGCGTGCAGGTAACCTCGTCGTTATCGACACCGATAATGGCCACATCGTACGGGACATGGATGCCGTAGGTATTGCAGGTTTCCAGCAAAATGGCCGCCTGGGTATCGTCGCTGGCCATGATGGCCACCGGCTTGGGAAGCGAAACCAGCCAGCGCCACACCTTGGTCTGGTCGAAATTCCAAAAATAGTTTTCTCCCCGGATGCGGTCTCCCTGGTCAAGGGTATAATCTACGCCGCTTTCTTTGATGCGGTCAATGAACCCGCGCCTTCTGCCGTCACTCCAGCAAACGCCCCGGTAGCCGAAAAAGGCGAAATGACGGAAGCCGCTCTCTATGAAAGCATCGGCAGCCATCCTGCCAGTCTTCTCATAATTGGCCGTCAGGTTGGGAATGTCCGGAAACAGGCTGATGTGGTCTACAGCCACGGCCACAATACCCCTTTCCCGGAAACGGGACACGTTGTCGGAGGGGTCGAACTGCCCCAGAATGGCATCGGCCCTCCACTCCCGCGCCCAGGAGAGGACGCCGCCAAAACCGTGCTCCCGCTTGAATGAAGGAGGCATGCGTCGCACTACCCAGGGTTCTCCGCTGTCCTGTGAGTACAGGTGAATCCCGTGGAGAACGCGATAGGCAAACTGCTCGGTGAAATCTCCTATGTACAGGAGCCGCATGACCCGGCTATTACTTCTTTTTTATGGGGATGTAGCGGATGTATCCCACCTGCAGCCCCAACAGTTCGATGTTGCGGGCTACTTTGATTTGGTTCAGCTTGGCTCCTCCGCCGGTAGCCTTGCTCCCATCCTCGTCCTCTACGGTCCAGTAGCGGTTCTGGTGGCTGTGCTGCCACGCAACGCCCACCAGGGGAATGCTGGCCGTAAAGATGTTATTACCGAATCTCACAGCCACACCGCCGGCAATGTCAAGTCCTATATTAAATGTATTGGAAACCCTGAGCTTGGTAATTGCGGTGCCTGCATCGGGAATGGGGTGGGACGTAGTGACACCGTAATTTCCGAACAGCCGGCCTTCGGCAAACACGCCCACAACCTTGCTCCCGAAGAAGGATAGGTAGCGGCGGGCGGTGATGTTGATTCCGCCTTTGTGATTCACCATGTGACGGTTGGAAATCTGGAAGTTCAGGCTTTGGGAATCCGGATCGGCAGGGTCGGCTCCGACAATATCGCGGACATCAATTTTGAGGTTGGTATCCACCGCGTAGCCGCTGTAGGACAAACCGAAACCCAGCGACACGTCATCGGCCACAAACCAGGTGAGCCGGGGGGATATATTCCAAATATGGAGCCTGCCCTGGCCGATATTGAGCATGGAGAGGATGGCGTATCCGTCTCCCAGGTTGTCTCCGGACACATTGAACTGCCGGTAAGAGCCGCTGAAGCCGATTCCGCGGCCGCCCTTTTCAAGAAAGGCGTTTCTGGGCTTGTCCGGGTCTGCAAAACGGTTGAGGAAATGGTCTACGACTTTCTGGGCCTGCGCCTGCGTAAACAATACAAGCAGAAGGGAGGTTACGAATAATTTTTTCATCGGTCGAAGTATAATATATGCCTGCAAAGTTAGAAAAAATTGTAAATTTGCAATGATATATTCCATAAACATGAAAAAACTTTTCCTGGCAGCCCTGCTGCCCCTTCTGGCCATCTCCTGCCAGACTAAACAAGCGGAGCCCCTTCCCGTCATGTCCTTCAACGTGCGCTACGGCACGGCCGAGGACGGTGACCATATTTGGGACAAGCGCAAGGATGCCGCCTGCGCAATGATTCTGGACCAGCGCCCGGCCGTTTTCGGCGTCCAGGAAGCCCTGGATTTCCAACTGGCCTATATCAAGGAGCACTGCCCGGACTACGAATGGGTGGGCGTGGGCCGCGAGGACGGCGTGAGCGAGGGCGAGCACATGTCCGTGTTCTATGATACGGAACGAATCGAGCTGCTGGAATGGGGCACTTACTGGCTCTCCGAAACGCCGTTCCAGCCCTCCTACGGCTGGGATGCCGCCTGCCGCCGCACGGCCACATGGACACTGCTCAAAGACAAGGAGACCGGCCGCTGCTTCTACTTCGTGAATACGCACCTGGACCATGTGGGCAAGGAAGCCCGCAAGAACGGCCTGCTGCTCCTGGTAGACCGTATCGGCCAAATGAATCCGGAGGGCTACCCGATGATTCTGACCGGCGACATGAACGTATACCCTGACGACCCCTGCCTGACCGCGCTGCGGGAGCTCATGCAGGATGCCCGCCAGACCGCACCCGTAACGGACAACGACGTTACCTGGCACGACTGGGGCCAGGTTTCCGGCTGCCCGCCCATCGACTATGTCTTCTACTCCGGCTTTGCGGGCTGCGAGAAGTTTGAAGCCGTCCGCCAGCCGTACGAGGGTGTTGACTATGTTTCAGACCACTATCCCGTGAAGGCGACGCTGGTCTATGGCCCCGCCCCGGCTCCCGTCAAGCCCAAGCCCGTGGCCCAGGCGCCCAAGTACGTGGTGGATGTGGAAGCGCACCGGGGCGGCATGGGCCTGTACCCGGAAGAAACGCTTGCCGCCATGCTCAATGCCGTGAAACTGGGCGTGAACACCCTGGAAATGGACCTTTGTGTCACCAAGGACGGCGAAGTGATTCTCTCTCACGACAAATACTTCCACCCCCGTTATGCCTCTCACCCGGACGGCACTCCGGTGGTTTCCTCAGAACCCAGGACCTGGCTCTGGCAGCTGCCCTACGAGGAGATTCTGAAATGGGACGTGGGCATGAAATACAACCCCGCCTGGCCGGAGAAGCACTGCATGAAAGCCGCCAAGACACGCGCCTCGGAGGTAATATCCGCCGTGGAAGCCTGGACAAAGGAAAACGGGCACTATCCCATGCATTACGACATCGAGATTAAAAGCGACCCTAACTACGACGGCTACGAGGAAGGCGTACATTGGCCTGAATATCACGAGTTTACAGACAAGTGCATGGCGGTGCTGGAGTCCCTGGACCTGGGCGACCGCCTGATGATTCAGTGCTTTGACGAGCGCGCCCTCAACTACATCAACCAGAAGTATCCCGGACACATCCTGGCCTACTTAGTGGAAGGATATGAGAAGGATTTTGACGAGTTCATGGGCAAGCTGGATTTCACCCCGCAGTGGCTCAGCGCCCCGCACGAGAATGTAGATGCAGAGCTTATAGCCAAGGCCCGCGCCCGCGGCATGAAGGTGAACACCTGGACGGTGGACGAACCTGACGAGATGCGCCGCCTTATCGGCCTGGGAGTGGACGCCATCATCTCCAACTATCCCGACCGTCTGCTTAAAGTGGTGAAGGAGTACTAATTACACGCCGAGAACCACAGCCGGAGGTATATTTGCTCTTGCAAAAATTTTGGGAGATGAACAAAATCGTACGCCTTGTGTCTTTCCTGCTGCCCGCGGTCTGCCTGTGCCTGCCCCGGGCGGCCGATGCCTGCACCAACGTCATTGTGGGCAAGGCGGCGTCGGCCGACGGCTCCGTCATCTGTACCTACAACTGCGACACTTTCGGATACAGCGGCTGGCTCACCTCTTCCCCCGCCGGAGCCCATGCCCCCGGGGAGAAGATTGCCATCCGCAATTTCTGGCATCCCGGAGAAATCCGCGGTTATGTGGACCAGGTCCCCTACACCTACAGTGTGGTGGGCTATATGAACGAAAAGCAGCTCACCATCCTGGAAACCACCTTCGGCGGCCGGAAAGAGCTGGTGAACCCGGAGGGAGTCCTGGGCTATGACAATGTGATGCAGCTGGCGTTGCAGCGATGCTCATCGGCCCGTGAGGCCATCCTGGAGATGGGCCGGCTGATGAACGAATACGGCTATTGCGACGGGGGCGAGACCTTCTCCGTCTGCGACAAGGACGAAGCCTGGATGATGGAACTGATTGGCAAGGGCCCCGGACGCAAGGGCGCCGTGTGGGTGGCCGTGCGCATCCCGGACGACTGCATGACGGCCCACGCCAACCACAGCCGCATCCGCCGTTTCCCCCTGAACAAGCCGCAGGAGTGCCTGTACAGCCCGGATGTCATCTCCTTTGCCCGTGAAATGGGCTATTTTGACGGGAAGGACAGGGATTTCAGCTTCCGGGACGCCTACTGCCCGCTGGAATTCGTGAACATGCGCCTGTGCGAGCCGCGAGTGTGGAGCGTTTTCCGCCACCACACGGACCCGGCCTATATGGACAGCTTCCTCCCCTATCTGGACGGCCGCTTCGACGTCTGCGACGAGCTTCCGCTCTGGATAAGGCCCGACAAGCCCGTCACCCTTCAGGACGTGATGACCGACATGCGGGACCACTTCGAGGGCACGCCCCTGGACATGACGGCCGACGTGAGCGCCGGCCCATGGAGCAGCCCCTACAGGCCGCGGGCCAAAGGTTTTACCTCCGGCGGGAAGAAATACTTCCGGGAGCGTCCCGTCTCCACCCAGCAGGCCGGCTTCTCGGTGGTGGCGCAGATGCGCTCCTGGCTGCCGGACCCGGTGGGCGGGGTTTACTGGTTCAACTGCGACGAACCGTCGGCCATCGCCTACGTGCCCGTGTACTGCTGCCTCCGGGAAATTCCGGAAGCCTTTCAGGCAGAACACAACCGGAACGGAGAGTTTGACGAGCGCGGGGCCTTCTGGATGTGCAACTGGGTGGCCAACATGGTCTATCCGCGCTGGAGCGCCATGTCGGGAGATTTGGTGGCCGCCCGGCAGGAGCTGGAAGCGGAATTCCAGGGCATGCAGGCCGATGTGGAAAAGACCGCCGCCGCCCTCACTCCCGAAGAGCGGGCGGCCTACCTCAAGGGCGTCAGCTTTGCCTGCACGGAGAAGATGATGACGCGCTGGAAAGCCCTGGCGCATCAGCTGATTGTAAAATACAATGACCAGCCCGGCTCCTGGGACCAGCCCTTTTATGACGCCGTGGTCCGTGAAACGGGAGACCGCTACCTGGTACCCGGACCATGACGGTGGTGCGGGAGTACTGACGTTCCGCGCCTTTACATACCCGCCCTGAGGGCATATTCCCGGGGAGACAGCCCTGTCAGCCGCTTGAAATTGCGCGACAGGGCTTTGTATTCCATGCCAAGTTCCATGGCTGCCTTCTGGGGAGGCACGCCGCTGTCCATAAGCTCTTTCATGCGGTCCACCCGGGAGTGGAGGATGTATTGGTAGATGGACATTCCCATTTCCCCGGAGAAGGTGGTCTCGAAGGAGCGGCGGCTCATGGGGACCAGTTCCAGCAGCTCCTCTATCCGGATGCGCCTGTCGAGGTTCCCGCCGATGTAGGCGAGGACGCGGGCCACATAAGGGTTCTGATGGGCCAGGATGTCGGTGCTCCGGCGGGTGACGATATGGGTGGGATGGACCACGATGTCGCGGAAAGCTTCTTTCCGCTCGCCGGGAGGAAGCCTCAGGACCTCTTCTATGAGGCGGGCCGTCCGGTAGCCCGCTTTCTCCACATCCAGGGCAACCGACGAAAGCTGGGGAAGGCACAGGCTGCAAACCGTCTCGTCGTTGTCCACGCCCAGGACCAGGATATCCTCCGGTATGCGGAGCCCGCTCAGACGGGAGCTGGCGCAGGCTTCCAGGATGTTGTAGGCCCGGAGGTCGTCGCAGCAGAAGATGCCCGCAGGCTTCGGGAGCGCACGCAGCCAGTGCACCAGTTTGTCGGTATTGTACCACCAGGCTGTCTTGAAGTTCTTGATTTCGCGGATGTCCACTTTCCGGAGAGGGAGCCCTGTCGCTTCCTCTATCTCCCGTGCAAAGCCTTCCCTGCGGCCGTCAGACCACACTACGCTCCGGAGGCCATAGAAGGCGAAGTTTCTCAGGCCCCTTTCCAGGAAATACCGGGCGGCCATGCGCCCGGCCTCCTGATAGTCTCCCGTAATGTTGATAATGCCGGGGAATACCTGCTTGTAGTCCTGCGCAACGGGGATGATGCCTCTTTCCTGGAAGATGCGGGCGTCTTCGAAAGAGCGGAACTGGCCGATGATGGCATCGGCCCTCCAGTGGGTGGCGATTTCGGCCACCGTCTTGAGCTGGTTGGCATCCCGGAACGAGAGGGGAATCTTGGCTACCACCCAGGGCTCGTGCTCGTGAGAGTACTGGATAATTCCCTGCAGGAGCTTGGTGGCATAGGATTCGGACAAGTCCGTCATCATGAGCAGTCGGGCCATTTTGCGTAAAATTTTTCGCAATTTACGTAAAAATCTTTAAAAACGGAAGCCCGGTGTTTGCGTTTTATGGGTAGTTATTTGCGCAATTTTGTCTTCGTCTCACTTTATCTTTGGCTAACTTTGCAAAAGAAAAAGTACTAAAACAACCAATATTAGTTTAACCAGTTTAAAATCAAGTATGAAGACCAACAAACTGTTTGGTATGCTTGCCATTCTCACCGGGATGGCGGCATTTATTGCTGGGGGGAGCACCTCCTCCGCCCAGAATCTGACAGTGCGGGGTATCGTCCGTGACACCATCGGCCCCATTGCGGGTGCCGTGGTGCTCTCCGGAAATGCCAACGCAGTTACGGACATCGATGGCGCCTATTCCATCACCGTCCCTTCCAACGCAGTCCTCGAAGTCTCCTGCCTGGGCTATGCGACGCAGCAGGTCCCCGTGAACGGACGCAGCACCATCGACATTGTCCTGACGGAAGATGTTCAGATGCTCCATGAAGCCGTGGCCCTCGGTTACGGCGCCCAGACCAAGAAGAAAGACCTGTCCGCCTCCGTGGGTATCGTAAACAATGCCGACGAGCTGGCTGCACGCCCCGTCACTTCCACCGAGGGCATGCTCCAGGGCCAGATCCCCGGCGTCACCATTTCCGCCAACGGCGGTTCCCCGGACTCCACGCCCCAGATTATCATCCGCGGACAAGGCTCCCGCAACGGAGATTCCGTGCTGTGGGTAGTTGACGGCGTCCCCGGTGCCCCCATCACTTCCATGAATGACATCGAGAGCATCGTCGTCCTCAAGGACGCCGCCTCCGCAGCCATCTACGGCGCCACCTCCGGCGCCGGCGGCGTCATCCTGGTCACCACCAAGAAGGGAGCCAAGGGCATCCACGTGAACTACGACCTCGTGACCGGATTCAGGGCCGCCGCCAACCTGCCCCGCTCCCTGGACGCCACGGAGCAAATCCAGATGCGCAAGACCTCCTATGCCAACGCAGGCCTCACGCTGCCCACCGGCTGGGATGTGAGCAAGAACCCCTGGGTGGCCACAACCCGCACCAACTGGATGGACGAGATTTTCCGTACCGCTTTCTACCAGCGTCACGCCCTCACCCTGGACTACGGCAGCGACAAGCTCAAGAGCCGCCTCACCTTTTCCTATCAGGACAATCCCGGCGTACTGTTGGGCACGTTCAAGAAAGAACTGGGCGTCCACTTTGCGGGCGAGTATCAGCTGAACAAGTACGTCAAAATCACCGAAGACCTCTCCTACGGTGACGAAAGCAGCCGCGGCACCAACACTTCCAGCGCCTACAGCGGCTCCGTCCTCTCTGCCATCTACATGCCCCAGAGCGCCGAGGCTTATGCCACGGCCGGTCCCAACGCCGGTTCCTACGGCGGTACCGTAACCGAGGATCCCGCCTACATCGCCCAGTACGGCAGCAATTATGCCGACATTCACGGAGACGCCATCAACCCGCTGCGTCTGCTGCTGGCCGAAACACGCTACAACCATGCCGCCCGCTTCTGGACCACCACCGGACTGGAAGTGGCCAATATCGTCAAGGGCCTGAAATTCCGCAGCAACTTCACCTACAATGTGGAACACGACCTGTACAAGAACTTCGAGCCCAAGCGCACCGAGATAGGCAAGCCCCTGCTCGAGAACAAGCTTAAGTGGATTACCGCCCGCAACGAAGGCTGGAGGACGGAAAACACCCTCACCTACGACCGCACCTTCGACAAGCACACCGTGGGCGCCCTCCTGTCCACCACCGCCAACCGCGAGTGGGGCCGTGGCTTCAGCCTCGTAGGAAAGGGCTTCGAAGATGAGTCCGAATCCCTTCAGTACATCGCCCATGCCTCCTCCGTCACCGCAGGTGACCAGGACACCGCAGGTGACTGGTACAGCGGAGACGACGCCAACGTGGCCTTCGTGGCCCGTGGCTCCTACAGCTATGACGACCGTTACTTCGTCACCGCCTCCTGGCGCCGTGACTATGCCGGCCGCCTTCCCAAAGGCCACAATAAGGGTGATTTCCCGGCCGTGACCGGTGCCTGGAAAGTCTCCAGCGAGCCTTTCTTCCCCAAGACCGACGTTATCAGCCTCCTGAAAGTGCGTGCTTCCTGGGGCCGCGTGGGCAACCTGGGCTCTATCGGCTGGAACTACAAGAGCTCCAACCTCTCCAAGTCCAACTGGAACGAAGGTTCCATTTACGGTCTTCAGGCCGGCTCCCAATACGGTAATTTCTGGTATCCGTCCAAGGCCGTGAACCAGCTGCTCACCTGGGAAACCTCCGAGCAGTTTGACGGCGGTATCGACGTGGACCTCTTCCAGGAGCGCCTGTCCCTGAGCCTGGACTATTATAACAAACGCACCTTCAACCTGATCCAGGACCAGACCATGGGCTGGCCCCAGACCATCGGTCTGGACCCCATGAAGGTGAACCAGGGCGAAATCAACAACTCCGGCGTGGAGGTGCTCGCCAGCTGGCAGGACAAGATCAACAAGGATTTCAACTACTATGTGAACGCCAATTTCGCCTACAACCGCAACCGCGTGGTTTCCACCGGCATCGTGGACGATGAGGGAAATGCCGGCAAGTGGACCGGAGGCGGAGACTTCCGCATGATGCCCTGGATCTACCAGAGCGAGGCCGGGCAGCCCCTGAACTCCTTCTATGTAATCAAGACCGCCGGCATCTTCCAGAGCGAGGAAGACGTGTACGACCACGTCAAGAACGGCAAGCTCATCCAGCCCAACGCCCAGGCCGGCGACCTCCGCTTCGTGGATGCCAACGATGACGGCGTCATTGACGACGCAGACCGTCAGTACGTGGGTTCCGCCATGCCCAAGTTCACCTTCGCCCTCAGCGGCGGGTTCAATTACAAGAACTTCAACTTCTCCATGATGTGGCAGGGCGTAGCCGGCAACAAGATTGCCTACGTGGGCAAGCAGATGATCCTGGGCGACGTGGAAGGCAACTTCAACCGCAGTGCTGAAATCCTGAATGCCTGGAGCCCCACCAACACCGGTTCCTCCATTCCCCGCCTCTCGAAGGCCGACGCCAACGGCAACTTCTCCACTCCTTCCGACTGGTACATCGAAGACGGCTCATACCTCCGTCTCAAGAACGTAACCATCGGCTACGACTTCACCTCCCTCCTTCGCAAGTGCAAGCACTTCAACGATCGCGGAAGCTCCCTGAACGTGTACTTCAGCGGTGAGAACCTTCTTACCTTCACCAAGTACTCCGGTATGGATCCCGAAGTGGGCGGCTGGGACGGACTCATGTACCCGGTCTCCCGCGTGTTCGCCTTTGGTGTAAAACTGACCTACTAATACGAGCATGATTATGAAAAAGTATATTGTTATCACTGCTATTGCCCTTGGCGCTCTGAGCGCAGCATCCTGCGAAAAGTTCCTGGATGTGCAGACTCAGGGTTATCCTACCCAGGACCAGTTCTTCCAGAACGACCAGCAGGCCATTGACGCCGTAGACGGTTGCTATGCCCGCCTTCCTCAGGAAGCCGTACTGGGCCGTGAACTCTACTGGGAGCAGGCCTGCGCCAACGATATCGTGTGGGGTCGTACCCGCAGCTATCCTACGCTGGCCACCCTTAACTATACCGGTGACGAGAGCCCTCTTCGCGGCGTCTTCGAGAAGGCCTACAAAGAAGGCATGAACCGTTGCAACTGGGTTATCCAGCAGCTCCTCCTCAAGCAGGACGAGACTCCTCTTACCGCTATCGAAACCCGTAGCCTGGGCGAGGCTTATTTCCTCCGCGCCTACTGGCACTTCCTCATCGCTTACCGCTACGGCACCAAGGACCTCGGCGTCCCCTTCGTGGCCTATGAGTCTGTAGACGGTGGCTACAACAACGAGATCCCTCAGCAGCAGCCTTCTGTGATGAAGGACTACGAACTCATCGTCTCCGACCTCCAGAAAGCCGAATCCCTGGTTCCCAAGTTCGAGGAATACGGCGCCGCCGACCGCGGCCGCGTGCACAAGGCTGCCGCTGCGGCCCTCATGGCCAAGACCTATGCCTACTGGGCAACCTGGGACAAGAGCCAGTGGCCCAATGTGATTACCTGCGTGAACCGCCTGGAGAGCGACTACGGCCGCGACCTGGCACCCGTCTTCACGGACCTCTTCGCTCCCGACTACGAAAAGTTCTGGACCAAGGAATACTGCTGGGGCTGGCCCTCCGACGGCGGCTCCGACGGCGGCGGTGTAGAGATCACCGGCGTCATGCTGGAGAACAAGGGCTGGGGCAAGTACAACGGCTGGGGCCAGTTCAAGCCTTCCTACGACATCTATGAAGAGATGCTCAAGGACGGGGCCGGCAACGAGCGCCTCAAGGCCTCCATCCTGGAATATGGCGACGAGTTCCCCTTCTTCGGAGAAACCCGCCAGTTCTACTCCACCTCCGACGTGGAATCCGGCTTTGCCATCTATAAGTTCATGCAGCCCTTCGCTCCGGCCGATCCCGTGAAGGAAGGCTGGGTCTGTTCCAACGGCGACTGGCCCACCACCCGCGTCAACTGGCCCATCGTCCGCTTTGCCGACTGCCTCCTCCTCCGTGCCGAGGCTTACCTCGCAACCGGCGATGCCGGAAAGGCAAAAGATGACATCAACCGCATCCGCAACCGCTCTCACCTGACTCCACTGACGGCCAATGCCACCTGGGCAGACCTCTATCACGAGCGCCGCTGCGAGCTGGCCTTCGAGCTGGCCGCCGACCATGCCGCCGACTGCAAGAGGTGGGCTTATTCTGGCGACGACGCCATCAAGGCTCTTGCCGTGGCCGAACTCAACGCCCATCCCCGCGCCCGCCACTATGAAGACCGCGCCAACCCCGCATCGGCCTGCACCGTGGGCGAGTATGAAGATTACAAGACTCCTTCGAAGCAGTGGAGCGATAAGTTCATGACCTTCCCTTATCCTTCCGAGCAGGTGAACAAGAGTGCCGGCGCCCTCAAGAATGTACCGGCTTGGCAGTAATCTTTCAGAACAGAGATCATTATGAAAAAGATATTATTTGCTATCCTGGGCGTGGCCCTTCTCGCTGTTTCCTGCGGAAAGGTGAAGGAAGAAGCCAACCCGTATCGTAAGGTAGTGGGCTACAAGCCCTCTACCTTCACGATGACCGTTCCCGGTAACCTGACTCCCATCAATGCCTCCTGGATCACCATGACCCAGTCCGGCACTACGGCCACTTTCACCACCAAGCTCAACACGACGGGCCTGGTGCGTCGCGCCGAGTTCCCCATCGCCGGTGGCGGTGTCTGCGTCATCAGCCAGAAGACGCAGGATCTGGACGCTGCTCTCGCACTTTCCGTTGCCGCATTTGGTGACGACTATGCCACCATTGCCGTGGATGTGAATACGTCCAACCTGGATGACTATGCCGGTTGGGGTGTCCTCTATAGCAAGGAGAACGACAAGTCCAAAGCTACCAAGCAGGCCGGTACCACCGCCCTGGTGGCCGGAAAGAACAAGATCACCCTTTCCAATCTGGAAAAGAACACCATGTACTACATCTGGGGTTATGTTGAGTCCCTGGAGGGTATGAAGGTGGAAAGCGCCAAGCCCTTCGGCTTCATCAAGCCCATCGTTGTGGCCCAGGGTGAAGACCTCCAGGCTGCCATCAACAGCGCTCCCGCCTATTCTGAGGTGCGTGTCGCTGCCGGTGCCGTATTCCCTGGCGGAGTATGCCTCAAGGCCGATGTGACCGTTTCCGGTGGTTGGGAGAATGGCTTTACGGAGCAGAACGTGGACAAGAAGTCCGTCATCGACGGTAACAATACCGTGAACTGCGTATTCGTGGGCTTCAACCCCCAGACCAAGGTGAAAGAACCCCTCGAGAGCCCGGCTACCATCTCCAACTTCGAGCTGCGTAACGGCTACGCCAACGATATCGTGAACAAGGGCGGCGGCATCTATGTATGCGGCGACGTGATCGTTGACAACTGCTACATTCACGACAATACTTCCACCAACCGTGGTGGCGCCCTGCTCACCGCAGAAGGCGTAGATGGTACCTGCATCGTCAAGAACAGCATTATCAAGGACAACGTGAGCACGGGTCACCACGCCGGTGGCTTCTGCTTCGACGGCGAGGCTAACCAGAAGGTTTACCTGATCAACAACCTCATCACCGGCAACTTCGCCAAGAAGTTCGACGGTTACTGCGCTGCCGTGATGATCTACAAGAATGTTGAGATGTACATGATCAACAACACCATCACCGCTAACAAGAACTACGATGAGAATGATGGAAGCCCCTGGTTCTGCATCCAGACCCGTGAGCAGATCAAGATGTTCATGGTGAACAATATCGTGGCCGGTAATCTCTCCGCCATCAAGGACAACCCCGACGTGTTCTACCGCCAGGCCTACCAGGCTAAGCTGGACTGCGTGGTGCGTGAAGACTGCGTGGTGCGCAGCAACATCATCGAGGGTGGTATCTACGGTGACGGCAAACCTGAACCGGATGCCGAGAAGGGCAACATCATTCCCAAGGTGGGCTTCGACCTTACCACCATCTTCGCTGATCCTGCCAAGGGCGACTACATGCCCAAGGGAGACGCCCTCAACGGTGACTACAGCGACGATGTCGCAGCCATCATGAAGAACTACGGAAAAGACCTTCTTGGCAATAACCGCGTCGTTGACGGCAAGATCAACATGGGTTGCTATCAGGTCCAGTAGAATCTTTAGCTTAAACGAAGAATTTCATCAGGGCGAAGCCGCAAGGTTTCGCCCTTTTTTTCTGGAAGAAAAAACCTTTGATTTTTGCGCCGGTTTTGTTAAATTTGTGAATTAACACTATGTGGTGCCAATCCTAAAAGTTTTTTCGATACAAATGAAGCATAACCATCTGTTTTTCTTTCTGTTGGCCGCTGCAGTTGCCTGCACACAAACGCCTCCTTTGGCCCTGGAATCCGTAGACGTTTTTAACGGTACCGGCTTTCACGGCCACACCTATCCCGGTGCCACCACACCCTTCGGTCTGGTACAGCTGAGCCCGGACACCCGCACCTACGGCTGGGACGGCTGCTCCGGCTACCACTACTCGGACACGGCCATCCTGGGCTTCAGCCACACCCATCTGAGCGGCACCGGCTGTGCAGATTTGGGAGATTTTCTCTTCACCCCCGGGCTGGACCAGGTAAAGGCGCTGGAACTCCGGCACAAAAAAGAAAGTGCGAGCCCCGGCTACTACCGGGTGGAAACCCCGGGAATTACCGTTGAGCTCACCGCTTCTCCCCACATGGGCGTACACCGCTATACCTTCACGGGAGAAGGCACGCGCCTGCTGCTGATAGACGCCGTCCACTGCATCGGCGACGGCAGCAAGGCCGTAGAGTACACCCTGAAGGCCGAAGGAGACAGGGAAATTTCCGGAAAGCGCGTGGTCAACGCCTGGATAGAGGGACGCGAGTGCTTCCTGAACGCGGCCTTCTCCGTACCCTTCAGCCGCGTGGAAGAGCCGGAAAAAGGCAAACTCCTCCTCACCTTCCCGGACCAAACCCAGGAGCTCACCGTCTGGGCGGGCATCTCCTTCTCGTCGGCCCGGGCGGCACAAGCCAACCGGCAGGCCGAGGAAAAAGACTTTGACACGGTGCTGTCCCTTACCACCGACGCCTGGGACGGCGCCTTGGGCAGCATTGTGGTGGAAGGCGGCCCCACGGAGCAGTTCTACACCTGCCTGTACCATACGCTGGTGTGCCCCAACAACATTGCCGACTACGGCCAGGAACCCTTCTATTCCACCCTTTCCCTCTGGGACACCTTCCGCAGCTGGAATCCGCTGCAAACCCTGCTGAACCCGGGCCTGGTGAACAGCATGATTGGCAGTATGCTGGAAATGTACCGCCTCCGGGGAGAACTCCCCATCTGGCCCCTGGCCCACGGAGAATCCGGCTGCATGATTGGCTATCACAGCATTCCTGTGATTGCCGACGCCTGGCTCCGCGGCATCCGCGGCTTTGACGGGAAACTGGCCTTAGAGGCCATGGTGGTGTCTTCCAACAAGAACAAAGGCAATACATCGGCCCTGTATAACCAATACGGATACATTCCGGCCGACCTGAAGGGCGAATCCGTGTCCCAGACGCTGGAATTCGCCTACGACGACTGGTGCATCGCCCGCATGGCGGAGAGCCTGGGGAAGGCCGACGTGGCCGCCGAATACGATGCCCGGGCCCTCCGCTATCGGCATGTCTTTGACCCCGTCACCGGCTTCATGCGCGGACGGCGGGCCGACGGCAACTGGATGGAGCCCTTCGACCCCCTTTCCTCCACGCGGGACTATACGGAAGCCATTCCCTGGCAGGCCCGTTTCTTTGTGCCGCACGACGTAGCCGGCCATACTTCCCTGATGGGCGGGCGCGAAGCCATGGTGGCCGCCCTGGACTCCCTTTTCAGCTATGAGGCGCGCAGCGGGAAGGTGAAGGTGTCCGACATCTCCGGCCTCAAGGGCCAGTATGCCCACGGCAACGAGCCCAGCCACCACATGGCCTGGTTGTACAACTGGCTGGAAGAACCCTCCAAGAGCCAGAAGACGGTGCGGGAACTGCTGCAGGAAATGTACAGCACCGCCCCCGACGGTGTTTGCGGCAACGAGGACTGCGGCCAGATGAGCGCCTGGTACGTGCTCTCCTCCATCGGCCTGTACCCGGCCTGCCCCGGCACGGGAGAATACATCCTGGCCGCCCCGCTGTTCCGGAAAAGCGCCATCGCGCTGGGCAACGGCAACAGCCTTGTCATTACGGCCGACCATCCCGAGCGGCCCTACATTTCCGATGTCACCCTGAACGGAAAACCCGTTGAAAGGAACTACCTCACCTACGAGGAAATCATGGCCGGAGGCACGCTGGCTTTCCGCCTTTCTGAGACGCCGGACCACGGCCGGGACAAGCTTCCCGCCCCGTATTCCCTCACAACGGAGCCCCTGGTTTCCACGCCGACGATTCCCGGCGGCCTCACCCTCTTCCGGGGCACCCTTCCCCTCAGCCTGAGCAGCCGCACCCCCGGGGCCGCCATCCACTACACCCTGGACGGCAGCGAACCCACCCAGGCCAGTCCGCTTTACACGGAGCCCGTGACGCTGAAGGAATCGGCCCAAATCCGGGCACGGGCCTTCAAGGAAGGCATGCAGCCCTCGCCCGAAGCATCGGCCCGGGCCACCAAGGCGGAATTCCGTCCCGGCCTCAGGCTCGCGGGCCTGCGCAGCGGCTGCCGCTACACCTATCACCTAGGGACCTTCAGCGAAACGGCCGATGTGCGCCGGAGCCCGGTCAAGGCCAGTGGAACCCTGCCTGAACCCGGCATTGAAAACGCCCCCGACGAAGACCACTTCGGCTATATCTTCTCCGGCTACATAGACATTCCGGAAGACGGTATCTGGAGTTTCAGCCTCACCAGCGACGACGGCGCCATCCTGGAAATAGACGGCTCCCTGGTAGTGAACAACGACGGCTCGCACTCGGCCCTCACCACTTTTGGCCGCATCCCGCTCCTGAGGGGCCTGCACGCCTACAAGCTCATCTACCTGGAAGACTATGAAGGCCAGGTGCTTGCCTGGGGCTGGAAGGCCGAAGGCGCTGCCGATTTCTCCCCTGTTCCCGCAGATAAACTTTACTACAGATAATGAAAAAACTTCTTTTGTTCCTGGCGCTCCTGCTGCCCTTTGGCGCTGCCGCCCAGCTTCCCGTCGTTCTCCATTCGCACAACGACTATAACCGCACGGCCCCCTTCTGGGAGGCCTATTCCCAGCACTGCGGCTCCATCGAGGCCGATGTCTTCGAACAGGATGGCGAAATTCTGGTGGCCCACGACCGGGAAGACCTCAAGGCTTCCCGCAGCCTCCAGGAAATGTACATCCTGCCCATCGTCCGGCTGTTCCGGGAAAACGGCGGCCGCATGTGGGAAGACAGCGACGAAAAGCTTCAGCTGCTGGTAGACCTCAAAAGCATCGATGCCCTGCCGGGCGTGGTGGCGCTGGTGCAAGCCTTCCCCGACGTGTTTGACAGCCCCGCCGGCGTGAAAGTGGTCATTTCCGGAGACCGTCCGAAGCCGGAGCATTTTGCCGATTACCCCTCCTGCATCTGGTTCGACGGCGAAGTGGGCCCGGACGGGACGGTCGCTTACACGGAGCGGGAGTTGGAGAAGATTGCCATGATAAGCGGCTGCTTCCGGGACTTCGCCCGCAAGTGGAACGGCAAGGGACGGATGATTGACCCCGAGCTGGATGCCGTGAAGGGGGCCATTGCCGCCGTCCACGCCGCCGGGAAGCCTGTCCGCTTCTGGGAAACGCCGGAGGGCACCACGTCTTACTTCACGCTGTGGAAGCTGGGCGTGGACGTGATTAACACGGACAAACCGGCCGTGGCGCACCTCTTCTTTGACGACTGGGGCAACAAGAATTTCATCATGGGCCATCATAAGGTCCAGGCCGGGGTAACCGGCACCAAGAAGCTGGACGCCGCCACCCGCGACTTCTCCGGTTTCCAGAACGAGAAGCTGCAGCTCACCCGCCGCATTCCTACCTATACCCCCACCTACCGGAACGACGGCGCCCGGAAGAAAATCAAGAACGTGATTTTCCTGATTGGCGACGGCATGGGCCTGAACCAGATTATGGCCGGCGCCTATGCCAATGACCGGGACCTCAGCCTTCTTAAAATGAAGAGTATCGGCCTCCAGTTCTACAACCCGCAGGACGACTTTATCGGCGATTCCGCGTCGGGCGGCAGCGCACTGGCCACCGGAGAACTCTCCTGGACGCGCCACATTGCCTCTAACCACGACGGCAGCGTGGAGTATTCGCCCCTCACGGACTATTTCAAGGCCCTGGGCAAAGCCACGGGCGTGGTTTCCCTGGGCGACATTGCCGATGCCACCCCGGCCGTGTTCTATGGCCATACCTCCGAACGCGACAGCACCGAGCGCATCACCCGTTCCATGCTCTCTTCCAGCGTGGACCTGATTTGCGGCAGCGGCCGGGACAACATAGAAGGCCGCCGGAAAGACGGCATAAACATGCTGGAGGGCATAAAAGCCAACGGGTACAGCTACACCAACGACGCCCTCCAAGTGGACCGGGTGAAAGGCAAGCTCATCTGCCTGGACAACCGCATGGGCGCCTACGCCACCGAGGAAACGCTGGATTTCCTGGCAAATATCACCAAGGCTTCCATCGAAAAACTGTCCAAGGAATCCGGCAAAGGCTTCTTCCTCATGGTGGAAGGCGCCAAGATAGACTATGCCGGCCACTCCGACTGCTTCCCCGCCTCCGTGATAGAGCAGCTGGGCTTTGATTTGGCCGTGGCCGAGGCCCTCAAATTTGCCGACTCCAACGGCGAAACCCTGGTGGTGGTAACGGCCGACCACGAGACCGGCGGTCTCACCCTCCTGGACGGAGACCTGGAGAGCGGCCACATCCTGGCCGTCTATAATTCCGACGACCACACCCCCACCGTGGTGCCCGTATTCGCCTACGGTCCCGGTTCCCGCGAGTTCATGGGAACTTACCTGAACATTGAAATTCCCCGCACCATCAAGAAACTGGTTACAAAATGAGAAAAATCGGCCTTATAGCCTGCCTGCTGGCCCTTTCTATAGCAGCCCCGGCACAGGAGCTCAAGAGCGGCCCCTACGAGCTGCCCTACAAGAACACCTATGTGAAAAACATCTTCGTGGCAGAGAATCCCTACCGCACCCTGCCCCGGGAAACGGTGAAGCCCGGCAGTTTCGAAAAAGCCCGGAAAGTACTTCCCGCCCCCTTCTGGGAGGGTCATCAGCAGGAAGTGGACATGTACTGGCACGCCTGGAAGATTGCCGTTGGCAACATCCGGCAGCCTCAGGAGGGTTCGGGCTTCGTGAGCCCCTATTTGGACGTGGCCTACAACGGCAACATCTTCATGTGGGACGACAGCTTCATGATGATGTTCGCCCGCTACGGCTACCGCTTCTTCCCCTTCCAGCGCACCCTGGACAACTTCTACGCCAAGCAGCACCAGGACGGCTTCATCTGCCGGGAAATAAGGGCCGACGGCTCCGACTGCTTCGAGCGTTACGACCCCGTGAGCACCGGTCCCAACCTGCTTCCCTGGGCGGAGCTCCTGTACTACAGGCAGTTTGGAGACATCGACCGCCTGCACCGGGTGTTCCCCGCCCTGGTGGCCTATGCCCAGTGGTGGAAACTGAACCGCACCTGGCCGGACGGGACCTACTGGAGCAGCGGCTGGGGCACCGGCATGGACAACATGCCCCGCGTACAGGAAGGCTACAACCAGATTTTCTCCAACGGGCACATGAGCTGGCTGGACACCAACCTGCAGCAGTACCTGGTGGAGGACTGCCTCATGCAGATTGGCTTTTACACGGAACGCTGGCAGGAGATTGAGGAAATGGAAGACGAGATGAAGTTCCTCAAAGCCTGGATCAACGAGCACATGTGGGACCCCGCCACGGGCTTCCTCTACGACGTATATGCCGACGGCTCCCGCTCGGAGGTAAAGGGCATATCGGCCTTCTGGGCCCTCCAGACCGATGTTTTGGAGAAGGAAAGGATGGACACGCTGGTGGCGCACCTGTGTGACAGCACGGAGTTTGACCGCCCGCACCGCGTGCCTTCCCTGAGCGCCGACCACCGCAAATACAACCCCCTGGGCCGATACTGGCAGGGCGGCATCTGGCCGGGAGCCAACTACATGGTCATCGACGGCCTGTGGCGCAAAGGCTACAAGGAGCTTTGCCGCCAGGTGGCCGACAACCACTACGGCAACGTGTTCCAGGTATGGAAAGACACCGGCACCTTCTGGGAGTATTACGCTCCGGAAAAGATTGAGCCCGGCTTCATGGCCCGCAAGGACTTCGTGGGCTGGACGGGCCTCCCGCCCATCGCGGAATTCATCGAGTGCATCCTGGGTATCCGCAGCGACTATTCCGCCGGACGCATCGAGTGGGACCTGCGGCAGACGGAGGCCCACGGCATCGAGCGTTATCCCTTCGGCCCCGACGGCGTGGTGGGCCTCAAAGCCGCCGCCCGCAAAAGCGCTGCCGACAAGCCGATTATTACCGTCACTACCAACGTCCCCTTTGAGCTTACCGTTCTCTGGGGAAACAACCAAAGCGCCACGGTGCATGTAGACAAATCCGGCCGCGTGTCCTTCTAAACCATTTTTTCTTTTCCCCATGAAAAAAACACTCATCTCCGCCCTCCAGCTGGAACAGCTGCAGGCCATCCTGGCCGGGCACATGCACCACTTTTTTGAAGAACGCTTCTCCTCCCACCGCCATCCAATATACGGTGGGCGCCACCTTTGACGGTGATGTGCAAGTAATCCATTTTATTTAGAGACCGTTTTGAAATGAAAAGATTCCTGACCGCAGCGGCCGCGCTGCTTCTTCTGGGCAGTACCCTCCTGCAAGCCCAAGAACCCCACAAAGGCAAGGCTTATGAGATCTGCACTCCGGACGGAGCGTGGGTGCTGGATGTTCAGGAAGCCGCCCAAACCGACACGCCCGTCGTCCTGGCCCGTCCGGAGGCCTCAAACGCCTCACAAGCGTGGCTGCTCAGGTCCCTCGGCGGGGATGTGTACCAGCTCATCAACGGCTACTCCTCCCTGGGGCTGGACTGCGACGGGCAGGGTGAACACACCGTGCTGCAATGGGGCGACGAATCCGGCAACCCCAACCAGCACTGGCTCCTGCAGCGTTTTCCAGACGGAACGTGCTCCTTGGTGAGCCGCTCGTCCGGCCTGGCCCTGGGCCTGAAACAGGCGGCCCACGGGGAAAAACTCTGGCAGCTTGCCCCGGACCCCGGGAGTCCCCTGCAGCGCTGGGTTCTCAAAGAATCGGCCACGAAGGTGGAGTTCATTCCCTTCAAAACCTCCTCCACCAACGACTGGGAGAACGAAAAGGTCTTTGCCATTGGCAAGGAGCCGGGGCATCCCACCCTCATTCCCTATGCCTCCGAGGCCGAAATGTGTGCCGATGCCGCCTATCGGCATCCTTGGGAAAGGACTTCCAGCTCAAGGGTGATGCTCCTTAACGGGAAATGGAAATTCCACTGGGCAAAGGCCCCCGAGGAGCGTCCGCTGCTGTTTTACAAGCCTTCCTTCGACGTGAGCGCCTGGGAGGAGATAGAGGTTCCCTCCAACTGGGAGATGAAGGGCTACGGAACTCCGCTGTATGTCAATGTCACCTATCCCTTCGCCAACAATCCGCCCTTCATTCAGGCGGTGAGGGGCTATACGGTAGAGAAGGAGCCCAATCCCGTGGGCTCTTACCGCCGGGACTTCACCCTGCCGGACGCCTGGAAGGGACAGCAGGTGTACCTGCATTTCGACGGGGTGTATTCGGCCTTCTACGTGTGGGTGAACGGCAGGAAGGCGGGCTACAGCCAAGGCTCCAACAACGACGCCGAATTTGACATTACGCGCTATGTGAAAAAGGGCCGCAACACCGTGGCCGTGGAGGTGTACAAATGGAGCGACGGCTCTTACCTGGAAGACCAGGACATGTTCCGCCTGGCCGGCATTCACCGCGACGTGTACTTGATGGCGCGTCCCAAGGGGCATATCCGCGATATCCGGACTCAGACCACCTTCAATGCCGATCTGAGTGAAGCCGTTCTGACAACGGTCGTCGATTCGGACGCCCCCGTCGTCAAGGTGTCCCTATACGACGAGGACGACGGGAAAGTGGGAGAGGGAACGAAGATTACGGTGAGCGGCCCGAAACTGTGGTCGGCGGAGAAGCCTTATCTGTACACGGTCCGGGTGGAGGTGCTGGACAAATCCGGAAGGACCCTTGAAACCACTTTCTTCAAGCACGGTTTCCGCAAAGTGGAATTCCGGAAGAACAAGCTCTATGTCAATAACGTATTGACCTACCTCAAAGGGACGAACCGGCACGACATCCATCCTGTCCACGGCAAGGCCGTCCCGGTGGAATCGATGATGGAGGATATCCTCCTCATGAAGCGGCACAACCTGAATACGGTGCGTACCAGCCATTATCCCAACGATCCCAAGATGTATGCCCTGTATGACTACTATGGCCTGTACATCGTGGACGAGGCGGACCAGGAGTGCCATGGAAACAACGCCATCAGCCGGATGCCTTCCTGGGAGGCGGCCTATGTGGACCGGGCCGTCAGGATGGTGCGCCGCGACCGCCTGCACCCCTCCGTCATCTTCTGGTCCCTGGGCAACGAGTCCGGGCCTGGCCCCAACATCGTGGCGGAACGGGATGCCGTCAAAGCCTTGGACAGCCGTCCCGTGCATTACGAAGGCCAGAATGAGGTGGCGGACATGGACTCCCGGATGTATCCTTCCCTTCAGCAGATGGAGGAGATGGACCGTAACGGTGCCGACAAGCCCTTCATCCTTTGCGAATATGCCCATGCGATGGGCAACGCCATCGGCAATCTGGCGGAGTATTGGGACTATATCGAGAACGACAGTGAGCGCATGATCGGCGGCTGCATCTGGGACTGGGTGGACCAGGCCATCGTGATGCCGGGGGCAGGTGACGGCAAACTCTACTTCGGCGGCTCCTTTGGCGACATGCCCAACGACAATGACTTCTGCTGCAACGGCATCGTCACGGCCGACCGCCGCATCACCCCGAAACTCCTGCAGGTGAAGGCTGTTTATCAATATATCAAGTTCTGCCAGCCGGCTCCCGGAACCCTCATGCTGGAGAATCGCTATACGGCTTACAACCTCAACGAGATGACTCTTCGCTACACCGTCCTGCACGACGGAAAGCCGGTGGCCGAAGGCCGCATGCCGCTTCCGGACACGGCGCCTTGGGGCAAGTGCACGGTGGCGCTTCCGGTGGCGACAGATCTTTTGCAGGCCGATGACTGCGATGTAACGCTCCAGGTGGAGGTCGCTTTGAAGAAGGCCTCCCGCTGGGCGGACGCCGGGCACGTTGTGGCGGCGGAAGAGTTCGTGCTGCATGAAACGACAGGAAAATTAGATGTGACAAAACCTTCGAATCCGCTGCAGGTCTATTACGAAGAGAACCGGATTCTTTGCATCCGCAACGAGGCCATCAGTGTCCGTTTCGACAAGACGGACGGCCGAATGCTGAGCCTGTGTCTGGAAGGAAACGAGATCCTGCATGGCCTGGGCGGCCCGGTCTTCAATTACTACCGTTACCTGAGTAACGACGGCGCCCGTTTTGTCCCGGACCAGGCGGAGGAGCATCTGGAGGCGAAGACGCGCCTGACCGCTTTCCGCTACAAGGTCAAAGGCGGATTCGTCCGGGTGGAAACGGCCCTTGAAGCTACTGTGGCCGGGACAGTTATCCCTTACACCATCTCCTATGACGTGTATGAAGGCGCTTGTGTCGATGTCGATGCCCGTTTTACGGCCGGGGCCGATTTCAACCTGCGCCGCCTGGGACTCCGCCTGTTCCTGGATCCCGCCTACGAACAGGTGACCTGGTACGGCCGCGGCCCCATGGAGAATTACCAGGACCGCAAGGACTGCGCCTTCCTGGGCGTTTATGAAAACACCGTCACCGGCATGGCCGAGCATTACGTCCGAACCCAGACCATGGGCGAGCGCACGGATACCCGCTGGCTCACCTTCACTACCGAAGACGGCCACTCCGTCACCTTCACGGCCGACGGTACGTTTGACTTTTCGGCCCAGCACTTCACGGATACGGACCTGTACCGCGTGAAGTACAGTGGCGACCTGGACCACATCCGCCGCAGCGAGGTGGTCCTGAACCTGGACTGCCGCATGGCCGGCGTGGGCAACGCCTCCTGCGGCCCCGACCTGCTTCCGCAATACAGCATTGCTCCGGGGCAGATTTATTCGTATCGATTCAGGATTTCCCGATAATTCCATGAAAAAAACCATCCTGCCTCTTTTCTCTTTGTTTCTCGCCGCTTGCAGCGGCTCAGTCAAACCCGCCGGCGTGCTGGATTCCGGCTTTGTGACGGAATATGTGACCCCGACGCGGGTGATGCTTACGCAAGGGACGGTGGAGGGGACCGATGTGCTCCTGCAGCCGTACTGCGGGCAAGTGTCCACCAATGAGGACGAGGTGGTCCGGATGGAGAAAGGCGGGATGCTCCTGCTGGACTTCGGAACGGAACTCCAGGGCGGCATCCAGATCGTTCGCACCATCCACGGTTCCAACAAGGCGGCGCGGTTCCGCCTGGTCCTGGGCGAATCCGTGAGCGAAGCCCTCAGCGACATCAACGATCCTCAGACGACGGCGACCAACGACCATTCCGTCCGGGACATGGAAATCAGCGTCCCCTGGCTGGGCGTGGCCGAATACGGCAACAGCGGTTTCCGTTTCGCCCGGCTGGAACTGCTCGAAGCGGACGGCGGGGAGGTGGCCCTGAGGGCCGTCCGGGCCATATCCAGAAAGCGGGACCTTCCGTATTTGGGTTCGTTCAAATGTAATGACGAGCGTCTGAACGAGATCTGGCAGACGGGGGCCTATACCGTGCATCTGTGCATGCAGGACTACCTGTGGGACGGCATCAAACGTGACCGGCTGGTCTGGATTGGCGACATGCATCCGGAGGTGATTGCCGTGAATACGGTCTTCGGCAACCAGCAGGTCGTCCGTAGGAGCCTGGACTATGTGCGGGACAAGACCGCCCCTACGAACTGGATGAACGGCATCTGCTCCTATTCGCTTTGGTGGATTATCCTGCAACATCACCTGTATCAGTGGTATGGAGACAAGGCCTACCTGGAGGAGCAGCAGGAATACATGACGAAGCTCCTGCATACGGTAATGCAGAATGTTAAGGATAACAGCGAGGCCTATACCGACGGACGCTTCATCGACTGGCCTTCCAACGACCAGCTGGACGTAATCCACGCCGGCCTGCAGGCACTTACGGTCCGGGCCCTGGAAGCGGGCGCCGATATGGCCGGATACCTGAAGGACAGCGCCTTGCAGGCAGAATGCGCCGAGGTTGCCAAACGGCTCCGGACCTATGTTCCGAACCCTGTCGGGAACAGCCAGGCAGCGGCCCTCCTGTCCATCCAGGGAATGCTGGATGCGGAGGAAGCATCGGCCGTCATCCTGGGCAACGGTCCGGAGAAGTTTACCTCTTTCATGGGCTATTATCTCCTGGAGGCCCTCGCCAAGGGCGGCCGGTATGCCGAGGCGATGGACCTTATCAAGACCTACTGGGGCCGGATGCTGGATCTCGGTGCCACCACATTCTGGGAGGATTTCAATTTCAATGATGCCAAGAACGCCGCCCGGATTGACGAAATCGTTCCGGAGGAGGATTTCGACATCCATGCCGACGGCGGCGCCTGGTGCTATGTGGGCCTGCGTCACAGCTTCTGCCATGGATGGGCCTCCGGACCCACGAGCTGGCTCAGCGAGCATGTGCTGGGAATCGAACCCGTCGGCGTGGGCTTTAAGGAAGTCCGCCTCCGGCCGCACCTGGGCAATCTGGAATGGGCCGAGGGCACCTTCCCTACGCCGTATGGCGTCATCTCCGTCCGGCATACGAAGGGTCCGGACGGCCGTATCAAGTCCGATGTGAAACTGCCCAAGGGCATTAAACGCGTAAAATAAGCGATGAGAAAAGTACATCTCTTTCTCCTGCTCCCAGCGCGGTCCCATCGTCTATTGCCTGGAAGAAGTGGACAATCCTGAAGGATTCGACAGTCTCCGGCTGACCGAGGACGCGCAGTTTGACCTGAATTCCCCGATGGAAATCAAGGCCCACGCGGCCGGGAAAATGAAAGTGTGGATTCCTTTGGAGGAAAAATGATGAAACGATTAAGTACCCTTGCCTTGCTCTCCGCCCTCCTCTGGGCCTGCTCTGGAGAACCGCTTTACACAGACCCCCAACTGCCGGTGGAGAAGCGCGTAGAGGACCTGCTTTCACGCATGAGCGTGGAAGAGAAAGTGGCGCAAGTAAGCGCCCAACTCCTGTTCATGGACGAATTCTATCAGAAGCGGGATTATACGAAGGGACATATCCGGAACGTGGGTCATTTCCTTCCGGACGGAGGACTCCCCAACGATCCGAAGACCGTGGCAGAGCGTATCAACGATGATACGCAAAAGTCCATAGAGGCCAGCCGGTGGGGCATTCCCGTGCTCCAGCATGGCGAAGCCCTGCACGGGGCCCAGTGGGGGAATGCGACGTGTTTCCCGCAGAGCATCGGCATGGCAGCCACCTTCGACGACGAGCTGTATTACCGGGAAGGCCAGGTGGTTGCTCAGGAGCTCAGGGCCGTTGGGGTCCGTCAGGTCTATGCGCCGGTCATCAACATCACCCGCGACCAGCGCTGGGGACGCGGCCAGGAAAGCTATGGCGAAGATGTCCTGATGAATTCCCGGATGGGCGTCGCCTACGTAAGGGCCCTGGAAGAGGGCGGCGTCGTGGCTACGCCCAAGCATTTCGTGGACAATTACGGCGAAGGCGGCCATGACTCCTTCGCTTCCATCACCTCCTGGCGTGAACTGAGGGAAGTCTATCTGGAGCCCTTCCGCGCCTGTGTGGAAGAAGGCGGAGCCCGGGGAATCATGAGCGCCTACAACTCTGTGGACGGCATCCCGGCCAGCTGCAACCCGAAACTCCTGCAGGATATCCTGAAGAAGGAGTGGGGCTTCAAAGGGATTGTCGTTTCCGATTATGGGGCCACGGAAATGGTCGGGAACCGTCATCTTCTGTCCGAGACGGAGGACGATGCGCTTGCCCTTTGCATGAATGCGGGAATGGATCTGCAGCTGGCCAACACCAGCGACGGCCTGCTGGAGCAGGTTCAGTCGGGAAAGATTCCCGAAAAGGTGCTGGACGAGGGTGTCCGGCGGGTGCTCCGGCTGAAATTCGAACTGGGACTCTTCGACGAGCCGCTGGTGGATCCTCAGAAGGCGGCCGCCATCGTCCGCAGCCCCGAACACCGGGAACTTGCCTATGAAGCGGCCTGCAAGGCTATGACACTCCTCAAGAACGACGGAATCCTGCCGCTCAAGGGCGTCAAGCGGGTGGGCGTTTTCGGCCCTTCCGCCCATATCCTGAACGTCGGTGACTACAGCGGCGGCCGCGGCGGTTGGAAAGGGGACGGTGTCACCCCCTATGAAGGCCTGAAAAATGCCCTGGAGGGCACTGCGGAAGTGGTTTTGGCTCCGGTTTCCCAGAACGTGAACCCGTTGGCATCCCGTTGCGACGTCCTCGTTTTCTTCCCGTCCATCACGGAGGAGGAAGGAAGTGACCGCAGCAGCTTTCATCTGCCATCCAGCCATGTGCATCCCAACCGGACTACGGACGGGGGCCTGATCGTGGCCGATCCGCAGGCTCCGGCCATCGAGGTGGACCAGGAGAAGATGGTCCGTGACCTGATTGCGACCGGGAAGCCCGTGATCGTGGTCCTCCACAACGGCGCGGTCATCGACATTTCCGGCTGGGCCGACGGTGCCGCAGCCATCCTGGAAGCCTGGTATCCCGGCGAGCAGGGGGGACGCGCCATTGCCGATGTCCTGACGGGAACGGTCAACCCGGGCGGCCGCCTGCCCATCACCTGGGCCCGCACCATCGGCCAGAACCCGATGTATTACAGCATCAAGCCCAGCGGCCGCGGCTACGGCTATGTGGAAAACGACGGCTCTCCGCTGTATCCCTTCGGTTATGGCCTGAGCTATACTACCTTCGATTACAAGGGGTTCCAGACGGTGGAAACCCTTGAGAAAGCCCATCCGCTGAAGATCCGGGTGACCGTGACGAACACCGGCGCTGTTCGGGGTGACGAAGTTGTGCAGGTCTATATCCATGACGAGCTTGCCTCTGTCGTCCGGCCGATGAAGCAGCTCGCCGCCTTCAAGCGTGTCACCCTGGAGCCGGGCGAAAGCCGGGAAGTGGAACTGGAGATTCCGAACCGTCAGTTCGCCCTCTGGGACCGGGACATGAACTTCCGCGTAGAGGAAGGCTGGTTTGAAGTCTGGCTGGGTCGCAATGCGGAGGAAAAGATTACCGGAACAAGAGTATATGTCAAATAACCTGTTGTATATGAAAAAATTATCAATTGTCTTGACGGCGCTTCTCGCCGTTGCCTGTGCCCAGACGCAACCCCAAAAGGCGGACCTCGCCTCCCATGTCATCCTCATCGGTCTGGACGGCTGGGGAAGCTGGTGCATGGAAAAAGGACAGGCGCCTTTTATCAAGTCCATGATGCAGGAAGGCTCCTGGACGCTGAACAAACGCACCATGCGTCCTTCCATCAGCGGCACCAACTGGGCGGCCATGATGAACGGGACTCCGGTGGAATTTTCCGGCATTACCGGCAATGAAGACCATCCCACCTTTACGCCCATCCTGCTCACGGAGCACGGAGGCCAGCCCACCTTCTTCCACGTGCTCAAACAGCAGCGTCCTCAGGCCCGCACCGGCGTGGTGTGCGAATGGGGAGACTTCCTCAACTATGCCGATACCCTTTGCTTAGACTACTACAAACGCATTCACCACGCTTCGGAGCATCCCGAAGAGATTGTAACGGAAAGCGTGAAGTATATCCAGGCGGAAAAACCGGAACTCTGCTTCATCCACATCGATGCCCTGGACCACATGGGGCACTCCTACGGACAGGGATCGGCCGAATATTATGCCGAACTGCCCCTGGTGGACGACCGTGTGCGCCGGATTGTGGACGGCATCAAGGAAGCCGGCATCTACGACGACAGCATCATTATCCTGACCTCCGACCATGGCCACTATCAGACCGGACACGGAGGAGACACCGACCTGGAGATTACCACGCCGCTGGTCATCTGGGGAAAAGGCGTCAAAAAGAACCATGAAATCAAGGAGACGGTGATTCAGATGGACCTGGCCGCCACCGTGGCTCACATCCTCAACCTTCCCCAGCCCCAGAGCTGGCGCGGCCAAACCATCGACGTTTTCACGGAATAGTATGAAAAAACCAATTTTCCTTGGAAAGGCCCTTCCCCTGTTGACAGCCCTGGCCACCTTGTTCTCCTGCGACGGGCCGGCTCCCTCAAATCTTCGCACCGAACATCAGGAAGGCCCTGTCGTCCTGGACCCGGGAACGGCGCCGCGCCTGAGCTGGATGGGTGAGACCAAGCAAAGCGCCAGGCAGATTCTGGTCTCGTTGTCGGCCGATTCTTTTGACGAAAGCCAACTTGTGTGGGATTCGGGCAAGGTTGTTTCCCCGGAGTCTCACCTGGTCCCTTACGAAGGCCCCTCCCTGGAGCCGATGACAGACTATTACTGGAAGGTGAGAATCTGGGACGGCCACGACAAGGCATCGGCCTGGAGCAAGCCCTCCCGTATCACCACCGGACCGGCATCCGGCGCCTGGGAGGCCGAATGGATAGGAGCGCCCTGGCAGACCGACGAGCGCGGGGCTTGGTATACCCGCTATCCCCTGTTCCGGAAAGAATTCCGGGTTGGGGACGGCCTTGCAAGCGCGAATCTCTTTATCTCCGGGCTGGGCTATTTCGAAGCCCGGATCAACGGAGAAAAGGTGGGGGAAGACTTCTTTGTGCCCGGTTTCACGGATTATACCCTGAGGCCCTATCTGGCCGAGAGCCAGCGAATCCCGCTGGACCCTGCCGTCACCGCCTACAGAACGCTGTACCTCGCCTATGACGTGAGCCAAATGCTGAAGGAAGGAGACAATGCCATCGGTGTAACCCTGGGCAACGGATACTTCCATACAAGGCCGATGGCTTTCGAAGACCCTTGCGAATCTTATGGCGTGCCGCGGCTGGTGGCACGGCTTGAACTGTGCTATAAGGACGGCCGCCGGGAAAGTATATGCACCGACACCTCCTGGAAGTCGGCCGAATCGGCCTATGTGTTCGGAGACCTCTGGGACGGCGAGGTATTTGACGCCAGGGAAGTTCGCACCGGCTGGGACCAGGCAGGGTTTGACGACTCCGCCTGGCCTTCGGCCGTTGTCAGGACGGCGCCGGACGGCCCTCTTACGGCCAATATGGGCCCGGCCGACAGGGTTACGGAAAACCTTGCCCCCGTTTCATTTGAAAGGCTGGATGACGGCTCCTTCAAGGTGGACTTCGGCAAGGTGATTTCCGGATGGATTGCCTTCCATGGAATACGCGGTGCCGCCGGTGATACCCTCAAAGTAAATTACCTGGGCGAATACGCAAGCCCGCGTTGCCAGTACATATTTGCCGATGACAAGCCCGTGGAATGGCACCCCAGCTTTACCTGGTTCGTGTTCCGGGAGGCCGTCATCAGCGGCGTATCAGAGCTGTCGGCCAATCAGCTGACGGCGCAGGCCGTCAATTCCCAAGTGAGGGTGAATTCGGAGTTCCGCTGTTCGAATCCCCTCTTTGAGAATATCCTTGAGTTGTTCCGGCGGGCTCAGCTGGACAACATGCACAGCGGTGTTGCATCGGACTGCCCCCACCGCGAACGTCTTCCGTATACCGGAGACGGAGAAGTGGCCCAGGCCGCCGTCCTGTCTTTCTTTGATGCGGCTTCGTTCTACAACAAGTGGATAGGAGAAATCACAGGCAGCCAGAACCCCGGCTCCGGACATGTCCCCAACACGGCCCCATGGGAACCTATGGGCGGTGGCGGGCCGGCATGGGGAGCGGCCATCTGCGTGATGCCGTGGGAGTTCTACCTGAGGTATGGAGACCGGAGAATCCTGGAGCAAAGCCTGGAAGGCATGAGGCGGTATGTGAACTATCTGGGCACTTGGGAAAGGGAAGACGGAACCATCTTTGTGCAGAAAACAACCCCGGACGGCAAAGCGAGTCTCTGGTACAACCTGGGAGACTGGGTGCCTCCTTTCGGCAATCCGGACGAGTCTCTGGTACACTCTTTCTTCTACTGGCTCTGCGCGCGCAATACCGCCCTGTCGGCAAAAGCGTTGGGAAACAAGGAGCTGGCAGCCGAAGCTTCCGGGATACAAAAGCGTATCTGGGAAGCCTTTCACAAACGTTTTTACGATGCGTCCCAAAAGTCTTACGGCGAGAATGGAAGCAATGTCTACGCCCTTTATATGGGCGTGCCCGCGGACAGGCTGGACGATGTCAGAAAGACCCTGCGGGAAGAGTTGGAAGTGACCCACAAGGGCCACCTGAATACCGGCTTCATCGCCACCCGGTATCTGTTCGAGACTTTATCCCTGAACGGCATGGGAGACCTCGCCTACACCATCATGAACCAACGGGATTATCCCTCTTACGGCTGGTGGATTGAACAGGGAGCCACCACCCTGTGGGAATCCTGGAACGGAGACGCCTCCCGGAACCATCCCATGTTCGGCGGTGCGCTTTCCTGGTATTCCAGGATTCTTGCCGGCGTGGACACAGACCCCCAGGCTCCCGGCTTCAAACATGTGATTATAAGGCCCGTTCCTTCTCCGCAACTGTCCGATGTGTTCTATTCCACGGAAACTCCCTACGGAAAAATCAGCTCCCATGTGCGTCACGACGGGAACCATGTCACGCTTGAGGTGAACATCCCTGCAGGAAGCACGGCCACAGTCTATGTTCCCAAGAGCATGGCACTCATGGCATCCGATCCCCTGTCAGATGACAGCTTCACCGTCTATGAAGCCGGACCGGGCCATCACGTATTTATTTCAGACAAGGAATCACTAAATTAGTAAACAATTGAATATCACGTCTATGAAGAAGTTCCTTTTGGCCGCACTGGCCGCACTGCTCACGTTTGTCTCCTGCTCCAAACAGGAAGACCCCCGCGTTGTTATCATCACCTTTGACGGCCTGCGCTGGCAGGAGCTCTTTTCCGGGGCCGATGAAGCCCTGGTGGGAGACCCCAGCTTTGTCAAGGACCCGGAGGCTTTGAAGGCCGCCTACTGGCGGGACACACCCGAGGCACGCCGGGAAGCCCTGATGCCCTTCCTCTGGAGTTATGTCCCGGAGCACGGTTATTTTATCGGCAACCGTGACAAAGGCAGCCTCATGCGGGTGGCCAATGACAAGAACTTCTCCTATCCCGGTTACAGCGAGATGTTCTGCGGCTGGCCGGACGACGAGCGCGTTGACAGCAACGACCCCGTTCCCAACCCCAACCGCAGCGTGCTGGAAGCGGCCAACGCCAACCCTCGTTACAAGGGAAGCGTAATGATGCTCTCCTCCTGGGAGTCCATCCGCTTTGCCGTAAACAATGAGCGCGGCGGCTTCCCGGGCAGCAGCGCCCATGAGCCCCTCTACATAGACACGCCCATGGCCCGGGCCATTCAGGAAACCGACCGGATTCTCCCGGGCTTCGGCGGCGCCGAAAGGGCCGACCATATTACGGCCGAATTTGCTCTGGAAACCCTGCGGGAAGCCCATCCCAAGGTGTTTTACGTGGGCTTCGGAGACACGGATGAATTTGCCCATGCCGGCGAGTACGACCGCTATCTGCACGCCGCCAACTGGACAGACACCTTCATCCGGCTGATAGTGGAAACCTGCGAGGCAGACCCCTTCTACAAAGGAAAGACCACCTACCTCCTCGCCTGTGACCACGGCCGCGGCCGCGGTGCACGCTTCCGGTCCCACGGGGCCGATACAAGGGGCTCCGAGCAAACCTGGTTCATCGCCTTCGGCAAAGGCGTGCCTGTGCTGGGAGAAACCGGGAACAACGGCGTTTTCTACACCAAGCAGCTGGCCGCCACCATCGCCGACATCCTGGGCATTGACTTTACCCCGGACAACGGAGAGAAGTGCCAGCCCTTCGACCCCGCCTACCATAAGGAGCCCCAGGCCCCCGTGGCCCTGGGCACCCTCGAAGCCGTGAAAGACGCCAAGCCCAAGGGGCAAGGTCTCCGCTACCGCTATGCGGAAGGAGATTTCATGAGCGTGGTCCCCGTGCTGAGCGCCCCTGTAAAGGCCCGCGGCGTTGCGCCCGTCCTTTCCACGGACATAAAACTTAGGGAAGACCACTTCGGCCTGGTTTTCAACGGCCTGGTCAAGGTGCCCGAGGATGGTCTGTACCTCCTTTCGCTGGCCTGTGACGACGGCTCCAAACTCTTCTGGAACGGGCAGCTTCTGTGGGACATCGACCAGGACGGCGGCGGTTTCAAGGAAGGCTGGTACCAGCTGAAAGCCGGCTATCACCGGATTGAACTCCAATATTTCGAGAATTACGGCGGAGAAAACATAGAGATAGGCCTTGCCGGGCCCGGCGTGGATGTGGAAAATCTCCCCGCAGACATGCTCTTCTATGAATAGGAAAAACCTGCTGCTGAGCCTTCTGTCGCTGGCCCTCCTCTCTTGCTCAGAGAAACGGGAGCCGGCAGATTTCGTTCAAGTATTCAACGGAACCGACCTGGCCGGAAACACCTATCCCGGAGCCACGGTGCCCTTCGGGGCCGTGCAGTTAAGCCCCGATACGGATGGAGAAAGCGCCTCCGGCTATCGCTACGCCCACAAACAGATTCTGGGCTTCAGCCATACCCACCTTTCGGGCACCGGCTGCCCGGATTTCGGAGATTTCCTGGTAACGCCGGGCATCGACAGTGTGGGGGCTCTGCCTCTTTCTCACCAGAACGAAAAGGCCTCTCCGGGCTACTACAAAGTCGTTTTCCCGGAGCAGGGCGTGTCGGCGGAACTCACCGCCTGGAACCATTCCGGTATGCACCGCTATACCTTCGCGGGACCGGGAAAACGCTTTGTACGGATTGACGCCCGGCACTCGGTGGGCGACTGGTGCCATCCCACGGAAGTGTCGCTGGAACTGACCGGCCAGGAACTTGCAGGCTACCGGCAGGTGGACGGCTGGGCTTCGGGGCGCAGGATTTACCTCTCGGCCGCCTTTTCCGAGCGTTTTGAGGACGCTGTGGAAGAGGCTCCCGGCGTAATGCTGTTCTGCTTCCCGGAAGGGACGAAGGAAGTGACCCTCTGCGCCGGCCTTTCCGGCGTGGATGCCGAGGGCGCCAGGGCCAATCGCCTGGCCGAAATGTCCGATATCGACTTTGACAGCGCCGTCAAGCGGGCATCGGCCCGTTGGAACCAGGCCTTGAGCGCCATTGAAGTGAAGGGCGGCCCGGCCGATGTCTTTTACACCAACTTCTACCATACCTTCCTCACGCCCAACCGTTTGGAAGATGGGGACGGCCGCTATCGGGACCAGGAAGACCGGGTGCGGAAGCTTCCCTCCGGCCGGCATTTTTATTCCACCCTTTCCCTCTGGGATACCTTCCGGGCCTGGCATCCGCTGAAAACGCTGTTAGACACCGCCATGGTGGCCGATATGGTGCGCAGTATGCTGGACGACTACGACTGCCGGGGGCAGCTTCCCGTCTGGCCGCTGGCCAGTGACGAAACCGGCTGCATGATAGGCTACCACAGCGTTTCCGTGATAGCCGACGCCTGGCTCCGCGGCATCCGCGATTTCGACGGCGAGAAGGCCCTGCAAGCCATGATTGTCTCTTCCAACAAGAACAACGCCAACGCCTCCGAACTCTACAATGCCTACGGCTACATCCCGGCCGACATGAAGATAGAAACCGTGTCCCAGACCCTGGAGTTCTGCTATGACGACTGGTGCATTGCCCGCATGGCGGAAGCCCTGGGCCACGGAGACATCGCGGCGGAATATGACGCCCGCTCCCTCCGCTACCGGACCCTCTTCGACCCCGCCACCGGTTTTATGCGCGGCAAGAACACCGACGGAAACTGGACGGAACCCTTCGACCAGCTCAGCGGCTCCCGCGACTATACCGAGGCTACACCCTGGCATTACCGCTTCTTCATGCCGCACGACCTGGCCGGCATGGAGGCCCTGCTGGGTGGCCGGGAAGGCTTCTACGCCGCCCTGGATTCCCTGTTTACCTATACTCCGGAAAGCCAGAACGTGCTGGACGAGGGCATCGGCGGCATCCTGGGCCAGTACGCCCATGGCAATGAGCCCGGTCATCACATGCCCTGGCTGTTCCACTGGGCTGGCGCCCCTTCCCGTACGCAGGAGACGGTGCGCACCATCCTTACAGAAATGTACACCACCGCTCCGGACGGCCTCTGCGGCAACGAGGACTGCGGCCAGATGGGCGCCTGGTACGTTCTGGCAGCCTTGGGAATCTATCCCGCCTGCCCCGGAAGCGGCGAATTCCAGCTCACGGCCCCGCTTTTCAAAGAGACCAAGCTGCATTTGGCGGGCGGCAACACGCTCACCATCCGGGCCGACAAGCCGCAGTATCCGTACATAGAAGAAGTCTGCCTGAACGGGAAACCCGTAAACCGGCACTTCGTCACCTACGATGAAATCATGGGCGGCGGAGAGCTGCGCTTCCGCCTGGCCCCCAAGCCTTCCCGCAAACGGGATGCGCTACCGGCACCCTACTCCCTTACGAAGGAGCCCTTGGTATCTCCTCCGGCCATTCTGGGACAGCTGATGCTTTTCCCGGAAAGCGCCGAGGTCCGGATGTTTTCCCGCACAGACGGAGCATCCATCCACTATACTTTGGACGGCAGCGAGCCCACGGAGGCCAGCCCCCTTTATACGCAGCCTTTCCAGGTGAGCCAGTCCTGCATTCTCAAGGCGAAGGCGTTCAAGGAAGGCCTTCCTCCCTCTCCTGTGACCACCCGGACGGCGCACAAGCTGTTTTTCCACCCGGCCGAAAACCTTCACGGACTCCGGCCGGGGTGCCGATACACCTACCACACGGCCAACTTTGTGCTCATCGGCCAGATTGAAAGCGATCCTCCGGAGGCAGTCGGCGTCATGCTGGAACCTTCCATTGCAGGAGCGGCCGCCGAGGACCATTTTGCCTATGCTTTCACCGGCTTCATCGACATCCCCGAGAGTGGCATCTGGCACTTCCATACCACCAGTGACGACGGCAGTGCGCTGTACATCGACGGGGTGTGCGTGGTAAACAACGACGGCTCCCATTCCAAAAGCACAGTGGAAGGCAAACTGCCCCTGGAAAAAGGCCTGCATCCCTACAAGCTCCTCTACTTCGAAGACTATGAAGGCCAATCCCTCGAATGGGGCTGGAAGGCTCCGGGAAAGGCCGATTATACCCCCATCCCCTCTTCCAGACTGTTCTACAAATGATGACACGGAGGATTAAATATCTGCTTGTGGCCATGTCGGCCCTGCTATTTCCCTTGTGCCTTCAGGCGCAGGAGGCGCAGGAAGACAATACCTTCGGGGGCTGGGAGTTTTTGGAGGTCTATCACGACTTTGGCAAAAGCCCTGTCTTTGCATCCGTCTACTTCGAGCATGACAACTTCCAGTACAAACGCTTGGACAACTGGTACATCCGCACCACCGCGGGGGTGAAGATTCTCCCCTGGCTCAAGGCCGATGTGGCCTACGACTTTCTGAAAGAGCCCTCCAGCTACTCCCACAGGGCGCTTTTCAACATCACCGCCACCCTGAAACAGGGAAATCTGAAAGCAAGTATCCGGGAAAGGTACATCCTGGCCGTTGAAGTGTTTACCTGGGGAACGCAATGGAAAAAGACCCGCCACTACGTAGGCTGCAGCTACGATTTCTCCAAGGCGGTGCAACTGGAGGCATACTATATTTACTACACTTTCAACAACCGGCCGGCACAGCACGTGCTGGGTATCGGCCTTAACTTTACTATTTAGCCGTTATAGCATAAACGGGTGATTTTTAATGATTTACAATAATTAACCTACGCGCTTTTATCCAGGTTGAAACACATAATTAACTAACTATGAATAAATTACAAGTTACACTAATGAGCGCCTTGCTGCTTCTGGCTGGCGCAGTCCATGCACAAGTAGTGAAAGTGGAAGAGGCGAAATTCTTTGCCGGAGACGATGCCGCCTGGCAGAAACCCGGCTTCAACGACAGCCAGTGGCAGACCCTCCGCCTGGACAAGGAGTGGGACCTGCAGGGCATTAAGCTTTACAACAGCTTTGCCTGGTACCGCCTGCACGTGGTGATTCCCTCCAGTCTCAAAGACAAGACAAGCGGGCAGCTGGTCTTGAACCTGGGGCCGATTGACGACTGTGATGAAACTTATTTCAACGGGCATTTTGCGGGCAAAACCGGCCGGCACCACGGGGACCCCGAAGGCTACGACGGCAAGTGGCAAAAGGAGCGCCGTTATTTGGTGGACGCCTCCTGGGTGCGCTGGGACCGTGACAACGTGATTGCCGTGCGGGTGTATAACGGGCAGGGAGAAGGCGGCTTCTACAAACGGGCGGCCTTTATTGAAAAGCCCGTGATTGCCGACTATGTCTCCCTGGATGTGACCAAGGAGGATGACCAGGCCAAGGCCCTTTTGACCGGCATCCGCAAAACGGGCGGCAAACTCACGGCCAAGGTGCAGGACGGAGAAACCGGGAAAATACTCCAGACCAAAAATTGGAACGTAAAAATAGACGGAAAGAAGTCCTTTACGGCTTCCATGCCCGTCAAGGGACCCTCCCGCGTGGTGTTCAGTTACAAGGACGACAACTTTGAACAGACGCTGGAAAAAAGCTTCTGCAATCCCTATATCCTTACCCCGGCAGCTCCCGCCACGCCCCGTTACAACGGACCGCTGGTGTTTGGCGTACGGCCCGGTTCCCCGGTGATTTTCCGCCTGGCCTTCTCCGGTGAAAGACCCATGACCTACAGTGTGGAGGGCCTTCCGGAAGGAATTGTGCTGGACAAGGAGAATGGAGTGATAAGCGGCCGGGTGCTCAAGGAAGGAGATTATCCGCTGGTGCTCAAGGCCACTAACGGCAAAGGAGAGGCCCGGGCGGCCTTCACCCTGAAGGTAGGGCCCCGGATTGCCCTCACCCCGCCTATGGGCTGGAACTCCTGGAACTGCTGGGGCACCAGTGTTTCGCAGGAAAAAGTGATGGCATCGGCCGCCGCCCTCATTAACCGGGGCCTGGCCGACTACGGCTACAGCTACATTAACATTGACGATGCCTGGGAGGCCGAAGAAAGGGCGGCCGACGGCTCCATCCTCACCAACGAGAAATTCCCGGACATGAAAGCGCTGGGCGACTGGCTGCATTCAAAAGGCCTGAAGCTGGGCATCTATTCCAGCCCCGGAGACCGCACCTGCGGCGGCTACTTAGGCACCCTGGACCATGAAGAGCAGGATGCCAAAACCTGGAATGAATGGGGTGTAGACTATCTCAAATACGACTGGTGCGGCTACAGAAAAGTCTTTGACGTAAGCCCGGACCACTCTACCGCCGCCTATCTGCGTCCTTACGTGAAAATGCAGCAGTACCTGAGGGAGCAGCCCCGCGACATCTTCTATTCCCTGTGCCAGTACGGGATGGCCAACGTGTGGGAATGGGGCGCCTTCATCGACGCCAATTCCTGGCGCACCACCGGCGACATCACCGACACCTGGAAGTCGCTCCACTCCATCGGCTTTGAGCAGCAAGCCGGCCTGCATCCCTATGCCGGCCCGGGCCACTGGAACGACCCCGACATGCTGGTGGTGGGCAAGGTGGGCTGGAGCAACAACCTCCGAGACAGCCGCCTTACCCCGGACGAGCAGTACACCCACATCAGCCTGTGGGCGCTCCTGGCCGCCAACATGCTGATTGGCTGCCCCATCGACCAGATGGATGACTTTACCTTCAATCTCCTGTGCAACAACGAGGTGAATGCCGTTAACCAGGACATTCTGGGCCGGCAGGCGCACCAGGACGTGGTGGAGGACGGCATGCAAATCTGGAGCCGGGACCTTTATGACGGCGGCAAGGCCGTGGGCATCTTCAACCTCAACGATGCCGCCATGCCCACCCTTCTGAAAGGCGCCTTGGAAAAGATTGACCTCCAGGCCGGCAAAGTGCGCGACCTCTGGCGCCAGAAAGACATTCCTACGGATGCCACGTACATTATCCCTTCACACGGAGTGCTCCTGATCAAAGTGAACCCTTAATTAATAAACACAAAAACTCCCCGAATATGAGAAAAACCATCCTTTTTGCAGCGGCTGCCCTTCTTTTTGCAGCCTGTCAGACACAAGTTCCCCAAGCCTCCGACCTTCCCCTGGTTCCCGCTTTGGAAAACAGCGCATGGGAGGCCTCGGAGTGGATTTCCGCGGCCGATGCCCCCGTGGCCACTGGAGAAGTGTACAAAAGTGCTCCCGGCTCCAGCTGGTTCCTCTCTACGCTTACCAACGGCAAAAACGTGAAAAAGGCCACCTGGATGGCTACCGGCCTGGGCGTGTTCGACCTTTTTGTCAACGGTGAAATAGTGGGACAGGAAGTCCTGAAGCCCGGTTTTACCCATTACGCCAAAACCAAATACGCCTTTACCTACGACATCACCCCGGTGTTCAAGACCCGGGCCGGCGAGCAGAACCAGCTCAGCGCCCAGCTCACCCCCGGCTGGTGGGCCGACAAGATTGTCACCCCCGGCGGCACCGACGGCTTCATAGGAAAGAAATGTGCTTTCCGCGCCGTTCTGGAGCTTGTTTATGCCGACGGAAGCAAGGAACTCTTCGGCACGGATACGCAGCACTGGACGGCAGGCATTGCCGGTCCGGTGAAACATGCCGGCATTTTTGACGGAGAGGAGTACGACGCCCGCGAACTTCCGGGCTTCTGCACCCCCGAGAAGCTTTCCGCCCCGGAGGTGAACAGCGAATTCCAGGGTGAAATCTTCCCCACCTGCGGTGCCGAAATCTATCAGCGCGAAGACCTCCGGCTCCGGCCCGTTTCCATCTATGTGTGGGAAGGGACCAGCGGTGCCGTGGCTTCCGACGTAACGGAAGAGGTGGAATACGGCGTAGTGAATATCAAGAGGACCTACCAGGACGGCGAGGTAATTTCCCTGCAGTCCGGTGAAACCCTGGTGGTAGACTTCGGCCAGAACGCCGCCGCCGTCCCGTCCTTCTCCTTCCAGGCACCGGAGGGAACCCTTCTGGAGTGCAACCCCTCCGAGATTCTGAACGACGGCAACGGCGCCGAACGCCGCGGCATGGACGGCCCCGAGGGCAGCACCCACCGCCGCAACCTGCGCGTGGACCCGGGCGAAATCTGGCTCACCTACACCTTCTCAGACTGTGCGGGCCAGTTTGTGGATTTCCAGCCCCGTGCCTCTTTCTGGGGCTACCGTTACATCTCCGTAACGGCAGACCAACCCGTGCAGTTTGCCTCCATTTCCTCCGTCCCGGTGACCTCGATTAGCAAGGACATGGAAACCGGCACCCTCATCACGGGCAACGAAAGCGTTAACAAACTCATTTCCAACACCCTCTGGGGACAACGTTCCAATTACCTTTCTGTCCCTACAGACTGCCCGCAGCGCAACGAGCGCCTGGGCTGGACGGCCGATACCCAGGTGTTTACGGAAACCGGCACCTTCTTTGCCAACACCGACCGCTTCTTCCACAAGTGGATGCGAGACATGCGCGACAGTCAGAATGAAAAAGGCGGCTTCCCGGGCGTGGCACCCTTCGCCCAGTACGGCAACGAAAAGATGCGCCTGGGCTGGGCCGATGCCGGCGTCATTGTGCCCTGGACCGTATGGAAGCAGTTTGGCGACAAGGCCATCGTGACAGAAAACTGGGAAGCCATGGAAAAGTACATGGCCCATGTGAACGAAACCAAGTACGACGCCGTGGCCCTGAAAGAGGAAAACGGCAACTACAACTGGGCCGACTGGCTTAGCTACGAAGCCCTCGAAAGCTGCAGCGGACGGGCTTTCCAGAATGCCGAAACCCGTGCCCAGGCCGGCGAGTACTGGAATTACCTGGGCGCCTGCTACTGGGCCCTGGACGCCGGCTACATGCGCGACATGGCCGCCTCGGCCGGTTTTGACGCCGCCAAGTACCAGGCCATGGAAGACGAAGCCAAAGCCTACTTGAAGGAACGTTTCCTCCAGGCCGACGGCCGCTTTGTTCTGGACGTGCTGAACACCATGCAGACTCCCGCCCTCTTTGCCCTGAAACTGAACCTGGTGGAAGGTGAGGCCCGGGAAAACATGCTTTCCCGCCTGAGGAAAAACTTCGAAGACCACGGAAACTGCCTGCAGACCGGTTTCCTGGGCACGTCCATCCTCATGCAGACCCTCACGGAAAACGGCATGGCCGACATGGCCTACGAACTGCTCCTGCAGCGCAAGAACCCCAGCTGGCTGTACTCCGTTGACAACGGCGCCACCACCATCTGGGAGCGCTGGAACAGCTACATGAAAGACGCCGGCATGGGCCCCCGCGGCATGAACAGCTTCAACCACTATGCCTACGGCTGCGTGTGCGAATGGCTGTGGGAAACGGCTGCGGGCATTGCCGCCGACCCGGCCGTTCCGGGCTTCAGGCACATTATTATGAAACCCGTTCCGGACAAGCGCCTGGGCCACTTGGAGGCCACTTACAAGAGCGCCGCCGGCACCATCAAGAGCGCCTGGAAGTATGAAGGAGACAACTGCACGTGGACCTTCACCATTCCCCGGGGAGCCACCGCTACGGTTGTTCTTCCCAGTGAAACCAAGGAGTACCAGGCCGGCACCTATACCGTAGAATACAAATAAGCATGAGAGGCTTCGTTCTTCCGGGAAAGGGACTTCCCGTCCTGCTTGCCCTGACTGCCGCCATCTCCGCCTTCGCACAGGAGGAGTCCCTGTTCCTGAATCCTCCCAAGGAAAACAGGCCGGAGACCTGGTTCCATTTTATCGGCGACAATGTGTCCCGCGAGGGGGTTGAGGCCGACCTGAAGGCCATCTCCCAGGCGGGCATCGGAGGAATCCAATGGTTCCACGGTGCTTTTGGCGGCCGATGGCCCGGTGTGGAACATCCGGTGGTTCCCCTCTCCGAAGAGTGGGACCGGATGGTGGAGCACATGGCCCGCACGGCCCGGGATTACCAGCTGCGCCTCACCCTTCAGACTTGTCCGGGCTGGGCTATGGCCGGAGGGCCGTGGATTGAGCCCTCAGAGGCTATGCGCGACCTGGTATGGAGCCGCACCGATGTTCCCGGAGGACAGTCCTTGCGGCTATTCCTGCCCAAGGGTCAGCCTTCCGACGAACCCTGGCGGGACTACCACGATATCTGCGTGCTGGCCTTTCCTACGCCCGAGGGCGACACGGGCAAGGCCCTGACCATCCAGACCATAGAGGAAACGCCTCACGACTGGTCAAAACCGGGCACCTATACGCTGCGCTTCCGCGTGGAGGAAAAGGCTCCCATCCGCACGCTGGAACTGCCCAGCATCGAAAGCTTCGACCGGGGCTGGTGCAACGAACCCGGCATCCGGGTGCGCTTGAAGGCCTTTTTCCCGGACGGACGGGAGCAGATGCTGGCCGATGCGGCGCTTCCCATGGCCAGCTGGCAGGATATCGAGTCCTTTGATTTGGCCGTAAACGAGGTGGAGGGAGCCAGCGAATATGAATTCACGCTCCGGCACGAGCATCCGATAAACTTCGGCTACGTCCGCTTCCATTCGGCCTCCCGCCACAACGACTGGCGGTCGGCCGCCGGCCGGACGCTCCGCTCCAAAGAGATGTACCAGCGCGATGCCCGGCGCAGCAGCGCTTCTTACGTTGCGTCCAAAGACATCGTAGACCTGAGCGCGATGACAGGCCCCGACGGGCTGCTGGTGTGGGATGCGCCGGTTTCCCGGGCGGGAAGCTGGACCATCCTGCGCTACGGCCACGTGAACCTGGGCTACAAGAACGGCCCGGCCCCCAAGGAAGCCACCGGATGGGAATGCAACAAGCTGGACCGGAGAGGGGCACGCAAACAGTTCGGCAACTACGTGGGACGTCTTCAAAGCGGCCCCGTGGCAGGCCTGGCCGACGGAATGCTGATGGACAGCTGGGAATGCTACAACCAGAACTGGACGCAGGACATGGAGACCCGCTTCGGCCAGTATAACCGTTACCCGCTGCGCAAGTGGATGCCGGCCCTGAGCGGCTACGTACTGGACAATCCGGAAACCACAGCCCGCTTCCTTACGGACTGGCGCCGCACCCGCTCCCACCTGTACAACACGGAATTCTTCCGCGAAATGACGGAGCAGGCGCACGAAATGGGGATGCAGGTGCAGTTTGAGACCGCCGCTGCCGATGTGGTGGCCATGGACCCCCTGGAGTACTACAAATATGCCGATGTTCCCATGTGCGAGTTTTGGCACCCCCTTCAGGACAACTTTGTCGGCAGCCTCAACTTCAAACCCATCAAGCCCACGGCATCGGCCGCCCATATCTATGGGAAGCACAGGGTGGCGGCCGAGAGTTTCACCAGCTTTGACCTGAACTGGGACGAGCATTGGGAGATGCTCAAGGAAGTAGCCAACCTGAATACGGCGGAAGGCGTTACCCACAACGTGTTCCACACCTATACCCACAACCCCCAGGTGGGCTTCCTGCCACCCGGAACCAGCTTTGGCAACAGTATCGGCACGCCCTTCCTGCGCGGACAAACCTGGTGGCCGTACATGCCCTGGTTCACCCGCTACCTGGCCCGTATCAGCTATATGCAGGAATGCGGAAAGCCCGTGGTGGACGTACTCTGGTACTTAGGCGACGAGGTGGGCAACAAACCCGACCAGCTGGCCCCCTTCCCGGAAGGCTTCAAATACGATTACTGCAATCCGGACGTGCTTCTCAACCGCCTGGAAGTGGTTGGCGGAGAACTCTGCACACCGGAGGGCCAGCGTTACCGCGTGTTGTGGATTCCGGAAAACGAGCGCATGCTTCCGGCAACCGTGGAAAAACTGGAACGTCTTGTCAGGGACGGCGCCAAGGTGGTGGCCGCCCCGCCGCTTTCCCCGGCCACGCTCAATCTGGACGCCGGCTCCCTGAAACGCTTCCGCAAGACCATCGGCCGTCTGTGGAAAGAGAAAGGCCGGATTCGCCGCCACGGGAAAGGCGCCGTCGCTTGGGATGTTCCCTTGGAGCAGGCCCTCCGCTCCTTCGGTCTGAAGCCGCACTTGAAGGCCGATGACCCCTCCCTGCTATGGAGCGAACGCGAGACAGACCGTGCCCGCTGGTTCTTTGTGGCGGCCCCTGTGGGAACATCTTTCCATGGTTCGCTGGAAATGCTGGCCGAAGGGCAGGCCGAATACTGGGACCCCGTGAGCGGCAAAATCTACAGTCTGGAAACGCAGCAGGCGGGAGGTCGCCAACGCCTCCGTTTGGATTTGGAACGGGCACAGAACGCCTTTATCGTCTTCCGTAAAGACGGGCCGGCGGCCCCGGCCCTGCCGCCGGCCCTTCCAAAGGACCATTTCCTGGAACTGAAACAGTGGACGCTGGCTTTTCCCGAAGGATGGGGAGCCCCCGAAAAACTGGAGCTAAGCACCCTCAAGGCCTGGAAAGACCTTCCCGTTGGAGAGGAAGGACGGGCCTTCTCCGGAACGGCAGACTACGTGACCTCCTTTGATTGGGACGGCCGGGAAGGCCCCGTTGTCCTGGATCTGGGCCGCGTGGACATGATTGCCGATGTATGGGTTAACGGTCAGAGGGTCGATGTCCTCTGGGCGTCGCCCTATCGCATGGACATTGCTCCCTGGCTTAAGACGGGAGCCAATACGCTCACCGTCAAAGTGACAAGCACCTGGCACAACCGCCTGGTGTACGATGCTTCGCTCTCTCTGGAGCAAAGGAAAACCTGGACCATTGCCGGTCCCAAGGCCGATGCCCCGCTCCGGGAATCCGGCCTCCTGGGCCCGGTAAGGCTCTATTTCTTCCGCTGATGGCCGCCCTGGGTGAGCACACGGTATTCCATGGGCGTCATCCCGGCCATCCGGCGGAAGGCCGTAAAGAAATAATCCTCATTCTCGTACCCCATCTCGTAAGCCACATGCTTGATGGGGATGGAGGTATTGGTGAGCATCTCCTTGGTGCGGTGAATCCGGATTTGCTGGATGTACTGGGACGGGGCCAGGCCGGTGTATTCCTTGAAAATGCGCCGGAAATTGGAGTAGCCCAGGCACAACTGTCGGGACAATTCCTCCGGGGTAATGGTGCGGAACTGCTCGGAGATAAGAATCTTGGCCTGGTTCATCTTGTCGGCCACCTCGGAAAAAGCCTCGTTGCGATGATAATACCAAGCCAGGCTCATCAGGTGGGCCACCACTCCGGACAGGTGCTGCTGGAAGCCGGAGCGCTGTTCCCGGGCCGTTTCAATGGCCCCCGTGTACAAATCTACGATATCGCTGTGCAGGCCGATATTCCAAAGCGGACTTTCCTTGGAAAAGAACCCGTTGCTTACCCAGTTTTCTATCTGTGAGCCCGTGAACCCAATCCAGTACTCCTTCCAGCCCGTGGCAGGGTCCGGGGCATAACTGTGCCACTCTCCGGGAAAGAGCAGAAAAAGGCATCCCTGCCTGATGGAAAGCGGATGGGGCAGGCTGGCGCAGCGGAAGCGCCCCCGGCCGTGGGTGATATACAGCAGCTGGTATTCGTCCAGGATGCGCCCATTCTCTTCCGAAAACAGGTAACGGGAGGGATGCGCCGACGGCGGATAGGGCTCTCCGGGAGCCACTTCCTGAAATCCCAGGGAATTCACGGCCATGCCCCACAGCAGGTCATGGGGGCCGATGGTGAGGTATTTCAGATGAATGTCTTCGTTCATAACGCAGAGTTTTACACAACAATACGAAATCTTTGGCAATAATCAAAGTTTTGATGGCATAATGTGAATTGACTTCTTGAATATTAAAGGGTATCTTTGCGAGTGACAGACACTAAAACAAATCCGATATGAAAGACGCCCAAATTCTCCAAGCCTATGAAATAGCCAAAGAGCGCTATGCGGCCCTTGGCGTAGACACCGACAAAGCCATTGCCCAGCTGCAAAAGCAGCAGATTTCCCTGCACTGCTGGCAAACCGACGACGTTATTGGCTTTGAAAGCAAGGACGGCCTGTCCGGCGGCATCCAGACCACCGGCAACTATCCCGGCCGCGCCCGCAACATAGACGAGGTAAGAAAAGACCTCGAATTCGTGAAAACCCTGCTGGCCGGCAACCACCGCGTGAATCTCCATGAGATTTACGGAGACTTCGGCGGCAAGTTCGTAGACCGCGACCAGTGCGGTCCGGAGCATTTCCAGAGTTGGATAGACTGGGCCAAGGCCAACAACTTCAAGCTGGATTTCAACTCCACCTCCTTCGGCCATCCCAAGAGCGGAGACCTCACCCTGGCCAATCCGGACAAAGCCATCCGGGATTTCTGGATTGAGCATACCAAACGCTGCCGCCACATTGCCGACGCCATGGGAAAGGCCCAGGGAGACCCTTGCATCATGAACATCTGGGTACACGACGGCTCCAAAGACCTCACCGTGAACCGCAAGTATTACCGGGAACTGCTGGCCGCCTCCCTGGACGAGATTCTGGAGGAGGAGCTGCCCGGCATGAAGAGCTGTGTGGAGGCCAAGCTCTTCGGGATAGGCCTGGAAAGCTATACCGTAGGCTCTATGGACTTCTACGAGGGCTACTGCGCCACCCGCAAAGTGATGTACACCCTTGACACAGGCCATTATGAGCAAACGGAGAACGTGGCCGATAAAGTAGCCTCCCTGCTGCTCTATGTACCTGAGCTCATGCTCCACGTGAGCCGCCCCGTCCGCTGGGACTCCGACCACGTCACCATCATGAACGACCAGACGGCCGACCTCTTCAAGGAGCTGGTCAGGGCCGACGGTCTGAACCGCGCCCATGTGGGCCTGGATTACTTCGACGCCAGCATCAACCGGATAGGCGCCTACATCATAGGCACCCGCGCCACGCAGAAATGCATCCTGAGCGCCCTGCTGGAGCCCCTTGCCAAACTGCGCGAATATGAAGCCGCCGGCCAGGGCTTCCAGCGGCTGGCCCTTCTGGAAGAGGCCAAGACGCTGCCTTTCGGCGCCGTGTACGACTATTTCAACTACATCAACGGCGTGCCCGTGGGAGAAGAATTCATCCCCGCCATCGAGCAGTACGAGCGTGAAGTAACCTCCAAACGATAGCTTATGAACCTGCTTATCGGCCTACTCATCATAGCGGTAGGGGCTTTCTGCCAGAGCTCCAGCTATGTTCCCATCAACAAAATCAAGTCCTGGAGCTGGGAAAGCTACTGGCTGGTTCAGGGCGTGTTTGCCTGGCTGGTATTCCCCCTGCTGGGGGCCGTCGCTTCCCTGAGCGGAACCGGAAGCTCTTTCTCCGACCTCCTGGGCCTCATGCAGGCCGACCCCAAGGCCACCTGGCTCACCATCCTCTTCGGGGTGCTGTGGGGCGTGGGAGGCCTCACCTTCGGCCTTAGCATGCGCTACCTGGGCGTAGCCCTGGGACAAAGCATCGCGCTGGGCACCTGCAGTGCCCTGGGCGCCATCCTGGGCCCGGTGCTCACCGGCCATGCGGGAGACCTCACATCGGCCGTGATTATCGGGGTTGTGGTAACCCTGGTGGGCATTGCCATCATCGGCGTGGCCGGCGCCATGAAAGCGGCCGCCCTGCCGGAAGAAGAAAAGAAGAAGGCCGTGAAGGACTTCAACTTCGGGAAGGGCCTGTTTGTGGCCGTGCTGGCGGGCCTGATGAGCGCCTGCTTCAATATTGGCCTCAACTTTGGACAGCATCTGTTCGTGGAGGGCACCAAACCCATCTTCCAGTCGCTGCCGGCCACCATGCTGGTCACCTTCGGCGGCTTCCTTACCAACGCCTGCTACTGCCTGTACCAGAACGGCAAGAACAAAAGCTGGGGAGACTACCGTCAGAAAGCCCTCTGGGGCAACAACCTCGTGTTCTGCTGCCTGGCAGGCCTGCTGTGGTACAGCCAGTTCTTCGGCCTTTCCTTAGGCAAGGGCTTCCTCACGGACTACCCGGTGCTCATTACCTTCAGCTGGTGCATCCTGATGAGCCTGAACGTGGTGTTCAGCAATGTCTGGGGCATTATCCTGAAGGAATGGAAGGGCGTGAGCAAGCAGACCGTCGCCGTGCTGGTGGCCGGTATCCTGGTTCTCATCGTAAGCACCTTCCTTCCTCAACTGATATGACGAGATGAAAAATTTCCTGGCATTTGACTGCGGCGCCACGTCGGGCCGCGCCATTCTGGCCACACTGAGCGGCACCTGCTTTCGCATGAAGGAGGTGTATCGCTTTCCTTCCGAGATGAAGCGTGAGGGAAAGCGCATGCGCTGGGATGTGGTGGCCATGTATGAGCATTTTGTCCGCTGCCTCACGCAACTGGGGAAGGAGGGTGTAACGCTCTCATCCATCGGCATAGATACCTGGGGCGTGGATTTTGGCTGTATCGGCCGGGACGGGCAGCTGCTGGCGCTCCCCCGCTGCTACCGTGACCCCTATACGGCGGGCGTGCCCGAGAAGGTGTTCCAGCGCATCCCCCGGGAGCGGCTGTATGCCCGCACCGGCATCCAAATCATGGATTTCAACACCATCTTCCAGCTCTATGCCCAGACGCAGGAGCAGGACGAGGCCCTTTCCAAGGCCGATGCCCTTCTCTTCATGCCGGACCTGCTGTCTTATCTGCTCACGGGAAAGGCCGTGTGCGAATATACGGACGCCTCCACCTCCGGCATGATGGACCAGGATACGCGCCAGTTCAACAAGGCGCTTTTGGAGGAACTGGGCATCCGCACGGACATGCTCCTTCCCGTCGTGCCGTCCGGCACCCTGGTGGGCACGCTGAAGCCCGAGGTGGCCGCCTCCACGGGCCTGGGCCCGGTTCCGGTGATTGCCGTGGCCGGTCACGACACCGCATCGGCCATTGCCGCCGTGCCGGCCTCCGACGGGCACTTCGCCTACCTTTCCAGCGGAACCTGGAGCCTGATGGGCATCGAGGTGCCCTCGCCCGTCATCAACGCGGAAAGCGCCCGGCTCAACTTCACCAACGAGGGCGGCATCGAGGGCACCACGCGCTTTCTCAAGAACATCACCGGCATGTGGCTGCTGGAACAGTGCCGGGCCGTTTGGAAGGCCGAAGGAAAGGACTACAGCTACGCGGAGCTCCAGCAGATGGCGCTCAGTGAGGCCGATTTTCCGGGGCGGATAAACCCGGACGACCCGCGCTTTGCGAATCCGGAAAATATGGTGCAGGAGATTGGACAGAATCAGCTGTCCGACGCGCAGATTGTGTCCTGCATCTACCATTCCCTGGCCGACCGCTACAAGGAGGTGATGGGCCAGCTGCAAGGCTTTGCGCCCTTCCAGATTGAGAAACTGCACATCATCGGCGGAGGGTCGGCCAATGACCTGATGAACCAGTGGACGGCCGACGCTATCGGCCTGCCTGTGGTGGCGGGCCCCACCGAGGCCACGGCCATGGGCAATATCATGATGCAGGCGAAGGCGGCTGGAGAGGTGAAAGACCGCTGGGAGATGCGCCGGATGATTGCCCAAGTAACTGAAGTAAAGACGTTTACACCTAAAGGACTATGAGCATTTTAGACAAGAGAGCGGCCCTGAAGGCCGAGATTGACAAGGTGGCCGAAGTGGCCGGCTATCTTTGGACCAAAGGCTGGGCCGAGCGAAACGGCGGCAACATCACCATCAACATCACCCAGTGGGTGGACGAGGGGATGCGCGAGCTTCCCGCCATCACGGAGCCCAAGGCGATAGGCACCACCCTGCCCCGGCTGAAAGGTTGCTGGTTCTACTGCAAGGGCACCGGCCGCCGCATGCGGGACCTGGCCCGCCGGCCCATGGAAAACGGCTCCATCATCCGCATCCTGCCGGACTGCGCCCATTACGAGATAGTGGCCGACGCCCCCGTGGCGCCCACCTCGGAGCTGCCTTCGCACCTGAGCGTACATGACTATCTGCTGGCCAAGGGCTCTCCCTACCGCGCCAGCCTGCACACCCACCCCATCGAACTGGTGGCCCTCACGCACAGCCCCAAATGGATGGAGAAGGACGTGGCCACCCGCATGCTCTGGTCCATGATTCCGGAAACCAAGGCCTTCTGCCCGCGCGGCCTGGGCATGGTCCCTTACATGCTCCCCTCCAGCGTAGAGCTGGCCGACGCCACCATCCGGGCCATCGATGAGGACTACGACGTGGTGATGTGGGAAAAGCACGGGGTGTTTGCCGTAGATACGGACATCATGAGCGCCTTCGACCAGGTGGATGTCCTTAACAAGGCTGCCCAGATTTACATATCGGCCCGAAACATGGGCTTTGAGCCGGACGGCATGACGGATGCCCAGATGCAGGAGCTTTCGCAGGCCTTTGGCCTTCCCAAATAAATGTCCTTATTATGAAGTGTTTGTATCGGTTTCTGGCCCTGACGGCCATTCTGGCGGCCGCCGCCTGCAGCCCCAAGGTTTCCCCCACAAATGATTCCAGCGCTTTTGTGACGCTCACGGATGCCGTCCCGGACGCCATCCTGGAGATTCGCTATTACGGCACCTACAACTTCGTGGGGGCGCGTGTCGACGGCTATGAGCAGCCCACGGCGCTCCTGACCAGGAAGGCCGCCGAGGCCCTGAAGGCCGTGAGCGACGATGTGATGGCCCAGGGCTATCGGCTCAAAATCTATGACGCCTACCGTCCCCAGAAAGGGGTGGACCATTTTGTCCGCTGGGCAGCCGATCTTTCCGACACCCGGATGAAGCCCTACTTCTACCCGGACTTGGACAAGAGCGTACTCTTTGACCAGGAGTACATCATGGCCAAAAGCGGCCACACACGGGGCTCTACCGTAGATTTGACCCTCTTTGACATGAACACGGAGAAGGAGGTGGACATGGGCGGCACCTTTGACTGGTTCGGCCCGGAGAGCCACCCGGACTTCTGCGGAAACCCTGAAAGCGGGGAATATACCGGAGACAATCACAAAAGCCCCGCCGGCCGCAGCATCACCCCGGAGCAATTTACCAACCGCATGATTCTGCGCAAGGCCATGCTCCGCCACGGCTTCAAGCCCTTAGACACCGAATGGTGGCATTTCACCCTGCGGGAAGAGCCCTTCCCGGACACCTATTTCAACTTTCCGGTGAAAATGTTGCCATAGCAAAAATGCCTTCTGCGTACTTGCAGAAGGCATTTTTGCGGAGGGGACGAGATTCGAACTCGTGGTACAGAATAACCCGTACGGCAGTTTAGCAAACTGCTGGTTTCAGCCACTCACCCACCCCTCCGGATCTGGTGTTTCTGAAACTCCCGCCAACAGGACGGGACTGCAAAGATACTACTTTTTGCGCAATTCGCAAGCGGAAGATTGAAAAATCAGAAAAAAAGCGTAAATTTGCAGGCTTAATGTAAGCTGACCAGAAACAAGTTAAATTTAAATCATAAAAACATGCAAAGCAAAGGATGGATTAGATTTGTTGCAATTCTGCTTGGCATCGCCAGCCTCTGGCAGCTCTCCTTCACCGCCGTGACGCGGTATCAGGAGAGCAAGGCTGCTAAATTCGCAGAGGCTCAGGCCCAGCAGTTTGTACAGTCAAACAATGTCCCCGCCGAGGTCCTGGAATATGTGAAGGACTCTGTGGCCAACAATGTGAACAGGGCTTATGTGGATTCCCTGAACAACGAGAAAGTGTACATGTGGTACACCTTCAAGCAGGTCAAGGAAAAGGAAATCAACCTGGGTCTGGACCTCAAGGGCGGTATGAACGTGATGCTGCAGGTGCAGCTGGAAGATGTTCTGAAGGCTCTGGCCGCCAACCCGGGAGACCCGGATTTCGTGGCCGCCATGGCCAAGGCCAAGGAAGAGAACGTGAACGACAGCCGTGACTTTATCGGCCTGTTCGAGAGCGCCTGGAGCCAGGTTGCCCCCGGCCGCCGCCTCAACGAAATCTTCGCCACCACCGAACTCCGTGACAAGATTAACAACGAGTCTTCCAACGCCGAGGTGATTACGGCCCTGCGTGCCGAAGCCAAGAGCGCCATTGACGATTCCTTCAATGTGCTCCGCAAGCGTATAGACCGTCTGGGAGTTACCCAGCCCAACATCCAGCAGGTTTCCAACGCCGGTAAGATTCTCATCGAACTCCCTGGCGTAAAGGATCCCGAGCGTGTGCGCAAGCTCCTGCAGGGCACCGCTTCCTTGGAATTCTGGCCCACCTTCAACGCCAACGAGATTGACCTGGAGACGGCCAACGCCCGCGTAGCGGAACTGCTTGCCGGCGAAGGCAATACCGTAGCCAACCCGCTTTTCAGCGTGCTCCTCCCTACCGGTGGTGCATCGGCCTGCCTGGGTTATGCCAGCGGCATTGACACCACTACGGTGAACACCTACCTGGCCATGGCTGCCGAGTATCTCCCGGCCGAGTTCCGTGGCGCCTGGTCCGTGAAGCCCGTGGAGCAGCAGTTTGACAAGGACGGCAACCCTTACTACAGCGACGCCGTGGTGGGCAAGTACGAGCTCATCGCCCTCAAGGTGACGGACCCGGACGGCAACGCCCCCTTAGACGGCAGCGTGGTGACGGACACCCGCGTGAACTTCAACGGTGCCCAGCGCGGTAACGGCGCTCCCTCCGTTTCCATGACCATGAACCGCGAGGGTGCCAACATCTGGGCCAACCTCACCAAGGACAACATCGGCCGTCAGGTGGCCATTGTCCTGGATGGTCTGGTCTATTCCTATCCCGTGGTTAACACCGCCATCACCGGCGGCTCCTCCGAGATTACCGGAAACTTCACCGTGGACGAGGCCGAAGACCTGGCCAACGTGCTGAAGGCCGGTAAGCTGCGTGCTCCTGCCACCATTATCCAGGAGCAGGTGGTGGGTCCTTCCCTGGGTTCCGCCTCCATCCGCGCCGGTCTCATCTCCTTCCTCATCGCCTTTTTCCTGGTGCTCATTTACATGGTGATCTTCTACCGTGGCGCCGGTCTCATTGCCGATGTTGCCCTGCTGTGCAACGTCCTGCTGCTGTTCGGCGTGCTGGTGTCCTTCGGCGCTGTGCTCACCCTGCCCGGTATCGCCGGTCTGGTGCTCACCCTGGGTATGGCTGTGGATGCCAACGTGATTATCTATGAGCGCATCAAGGAAGAACTGGCTGCCGGCAAGGGCTTCTCCTTAGCCGTACACGACGGTTACAAGAATGCTTACAGCGCCATCATCGACGGTCAGGTAACCACCCTCCTGACAGGTATCATCCTGTTCGCCGCCGGTTCCGGTCCTGTCCGCGGCTTCGCCACCACGCTCATCATCGGTATCATCACCTCGGTTCTTACCTCCATCTTCATCACCCGTCTTATCTTTGACGACCGCATCAAGAAGGGCAAGACCGTTTCCCTGTCCAACAAGTTCACGGAGAACTTCCTCAAGAACACCCACGTGGACTTTATCGGCCTCAAGAAATACTCTTACATCATCTCCGGCGCCCTCATCGTGATTGCCATCGCATCCATCTCCCTGAAGGGCTTCAGCTATGGTGTAGATTTCACCGGCGGCCGCACCTATGTGGTCCGCTTCGACCAGAGCGTCACCGCCGAGAGCGTGCGCTCCGCCGTGGAAGACACTTTCCGCGCCGCGGCAGAGCAGGCCGGCATAGACCAGTCCTCCGTTGAGGTGAAGCAGTTCGGCGGCGACGCCCAGATGAAGATTTCCACCCAGTACAAGTACCGCGAGGAAAGCTCGGCCGTAGATACCGAGATTGAAGGCCTGCTGTATGAGTCCCTGAAGGGCTTCTACAAGGAAGATATCACGCTCTCCAGCTTCACTTCCACGCTGGAAAGCCCCAACGGCATCGTGTCCTCCGACAAGGTGTCGGCCTCCATCTCCAACGAAATCACCAACCGCGCCATCATCTCCGTGCTGCTGGCCCTGCTGGTCATCTTCGCCTACATCGCCTTCCGCTTCAAGGGCTGGACCTGGGGCCTGGGCGGTGTGGTTTCCCTGGCTCACACGGCTATCATCATCATCGGCTTCTTCTCCCTGTTCAACGGCCTGCTGCCGTTCAACCTGGATGTGGACCAGACCTTCATCGCGGCCATCCTGACCATCATCGGTTACGCCATCAACGATAACGTGGTTATCTTTGACCGTATCCGTGAGCAGCGGGGCCTGCACCCGAAGGACGACTTCCGCAGCACCGTGAACACGGCCCTGAACGCCACCCTCACCCGTACGGTGAACACCTCCGTGTCCACCCTGCTTCCTATGGTGGCCATTGCCATCTGGGGCGGTGAGAGCATCCGCGGCTTAGCCGTTGCCCTGTGCCTGGGTGTGCTGATTGGAACCTACGCCTCCATCATGATTGGTACGCCCATCATGTACGACGCCACGATTGCTTCCGCCAAGAAGAAAGAGCAGAAGTAACTTCTCTTTGGCAACACAATAAAGCCACCCGTTACGCATTAAAGTCACAAAATGCGTAGCGGGTGGTTTCATTATGCCACTTGTTACACGCTAAAGGCTTAAAACGTGTAATGGGTGGCTTATTTTCTCGTCACTTCGTATTTGCGTGGAGGTGACGGAAAAATCCACTTGTGTTTCTTACTTCTTTTTTCCGATGGAATAGCCAATCTGAAGGCCGATGGTGTTGAAGTTTTTTTCCGTCACATAGGCATTCAAGGCAAAGAACAACCTGTTTTTGAGATAGATACCGACCCTTGGAGAGCAGCATATGCCCAAGGCGGGTGCATCGTATGTGTTGAAACCGGGAAGTGTCTGATGCCGATGAGCCAGACCGGCACCGCAGCCCAGAAACAACCGGATGTTTTGGTTCGTGTAGAAATGCCAGTCAACAACGGCCAGCAGGGATAGGTTTCTTAGCGCCCAGTCTTCAGCCTCTCCGTTCTCCCTCGTTGCACCCTCTCTCCTATATGCAATGTTCATGGCTCCTTCCACACCGAAGGAAAAGGGCCGGCTGGATGGATAATATTTAACCCCGCAAACAACGGACGGGAAGGGAAGTCTTGTTCCCGAAGCGCCGTTCAAGGGAAAGGAAGCACCGATCGAGGGCTCAACCCGAATCTGTGCAGACAGCGCGTGACAAAGTAGCAATAGGCTCAACACAAAAAAGAGGCGACGTGCATTCATGGTACAGTTCTGTTATGTAAGACAATGCATATTTTGCTCTCTCCTTGTCCATGAGAGAGTCTTCGGACAATGTTTGCAGCAGGGTAAGTGCGCTGTCCGGTCTATCCTGCAACAAAGCTTGGGCTTGTGTCAGGGTTCTCCTTGCTCCTGGGTGACAGGAGGCAAGGGCCAGGGAAAGACCGAGGAGGATATGAACGCGGCCATTCATATCTTATTTTCTCATCACCTCGTATTTGTCCACCCCAATCCGGTGAAGGTCCTGAAGGAAGTCAGAGGTGACGGCCACCTGGAATTTCTTGGAATAGAACTGGATGCGGTAGCGGGTTACGGGGTCGTAGAGGTAGAGCGTAAGGGGAATGTTGCCCTTGTGCTTCTTGACCACGGTCACCAGGTCTTTGCGGAACTGCTGGGTGAGCATGGGCGTGGTGATGTCCATGCAGAATCCGGTGAGGATGTCGTCGGAAATGTTTCCCAGCAGCGTCACTTTGCGCAGTTTGAAGGCGTATGGCGACGTTTTTCCCTGCGCACGCTCTTCGGGCTTAACGAAGAATTTTTCTTCCACTACGCCCTCTAAAAACAGCGTTGCATGCGGGGTCATGTACTGCATGAACGCCTCATGGTCCTTGCCGAAGAGCGTGAGCTCGTAAGAGCCGCTGTAATCTTCCAGCGTGGTACGGGAGTAGGGCTTGCCGGTTTTGGTGGTAAGCTGCTTGAAATCCGTCACGATACCAGCCGCATATACCTTGGCCGTCTGCTTCTTGCTTTCACAATCGGCAACAAGGAGGCCCAGGTTATTCAGTTTGCAGTTGCAGAAGTTGTCTATCTCGAAGCGGTAGCGGTCCAGCGGGTGAGAACTCAGGTACATGCCCACCAGTTCCTTTTCCTTCTGCAGCATGTCCAGGATGTCCATCTCTCCCTCGTAATCCGGCATGGGCGGGCGCTCCGGCTTCATTTCTTCCATGTCTCCGAACAGGGAGACGCCGCCCGAGAGGCTGTCCTGCTTGAAGAGTTCCCCGTACCGGACAAGCTGGTCGATGAAGAACTCTCCGCCCCTTCCCGGCTGGAAATACAGGCTGCGCTTGTGGCCCAGGCTGTCCAGGGCGCCGGCATTCACCAGGTTCTCGAAACTCTTGCGGTTCACGCTGCCGGCCATACGTTCCACAAAGTCATAGACGTCCGTATAGAGGCCGTTTTCTTCCCGCTCTTTCATGATGGCTTCCACCACGTTGCCGCCGAAGCCCTTGATGGAGCCCAGGGAAAAACGCACGTCTCCGTTCTTGTTCACGGTAAAGTGACCGGCACTTTCGTTTACATCCGGACTCAGCACCTTGATACCGTGGCTTTTGCAGTCGTCCATGATTTTGATGATTTCGTCCATGCTCTTGGCGCAGTCCAGGCAGGAGGCGAAAAACTCGGACGGATAGTGGCACTTGAGCCAGCCGGTCTGGTAGCTCACCCAGGCATAGCAGGTGGCGTGGGACTTGTTGAAGGCGTATTGGGCAAACTTTTCCCAGTCTTTCCAAATCTTGTCTAAAACGGCCTCTGGATGCCCTTTGGCCGTTCCGCCGCTCATGAACTTGTCTTTCAGGGAGTTCAGGATGTCTATCTGCTTCTTTCCCATGGCCTTGCGCAGCTTGTCGGCCTCGCCCTTGGTGAAATCGGCCAGCTTTTGGGACAAAAGCATCACCTGCTCCTGGTACACGGTTACGCCGTAGGTGTCCTGCAGGAACTCCTCCATCTCCGGGAGGTCGTATTCGATGGCCTGTTCTCCCAGTTTGCGGGCCACAAAGTCCGGAATATAATCCATCGGCCCGGGCCGATAGAGGGCGTTCATGGCAATGAGGTCCTCGAAACGGGAAGGGCGCAGCTTCTGCAGCCAGGTTTTCATGCCCTCGGATTCGAACTGGAACACGGCGGTGGTGTCTCCCCGGCCGTACAGCTCGTAAGTGGGCTTGTCGTCAATGGGAATGGCCTCAATGTCTATCTCTTCCCCGTGGTGCTCTTTGATAAGGTCCAGGCAGTTGTGGATAATCTGGAGCGTTATCAAGCCCAGGAAGTCCATCTTGAGCATGCCCACCTCTTCGATATAATGGCCGTCATACTGGGACGTATGCACGTCCAGCCCGGTTTCCTTGTCCTTCGACAGGCAGATGGGAAGGTAGTCCGTGAGGTCTCCCCGGCCGATAATGGTGGCGCAGGCATGCATGCCCACCTGACGCACCGTCCCTTCCAGTGCAGCCGCATATTTGAGCACCTCCCGGTTGATTTCGGGGCCGCTTTCCAGCTCCTTCTTCATTTCCGGGACATACTTGAGGCAGTTTTTGAGGGTAATCTTCACATCCTCTCCCTTTTCGTTCTGCAGGCGGTCCGGAATCATCTTGGAAAGGCGGTTGCTCTCGTCTATGCTTACCCGGCTGATACGGGCCACGTCCTTGATGGCGCTCTTGGCGGCCATGGTGCCGAAGGTTATCACACGGGACACATGCGAGGCCCCGTACTTCTTTTCCACGTAATCGTGGGCCTTGGTAAGGTCCTCGAAATCCACGTCGATATCGGGCAGGGAAATGCGGTCCGGGTTGAGGAAACGCTCGAACAGGAGCTGGTACTTGATGGGGTCCAGATTGGTGATTTTGAGGCAGTAGGCCACCACCGAACCGGCGGCGCTGCCTCGGCCCGGACCCACCATGGAGCCCATGGCGCGGGAGGCCGCAATATAGTCCTGCACGATGAGGAAATAGTCCGGGTAGCCCATGCGGCAGATGGTCTTGAGCTCAAAGTCTATGCGCTCTTCCTGCTCTGGCGTAAGGCTTTCCCCGTAGCGCATGTGCGCTCCCTGGTAGGTGAGGTGGCACAGGTAGGCCACGGAGTGGCAGAAAGCGTCCCCGCGGTAGGTGCCGTGCTTGTCGCATCGGCCTGCATCTATCACCTCCCTGTACTTTTCCAGGTACTTGTCAATATCGGCCATAAAGGCGGGGTCTATCTCATAGACAGGCAACACCGGGTCCCGGTCGATGGAGTAGCTTTCTATCTTGGAGGCCACCTCAAGGGTGTTTTCAATGCATTCCGGATGGTCCGGGAACAGCGCAAGCATCTCCTCCTCCGTCTTGATGTACTCCTGCTGGGTGTAGCGCAGGCGGTCCGGGTCGTCGATATCGGCATTGGTGTTCAGGCAGATGAGACGGTCGTGCACGGGGCCGTCTTCCTTGCGCACAAAATGGGCGTCGTTGGTGGCTATCACCTTGATGCCGTGTTTGTCGGCCAGCTTGAAGATTTCCTCCGTATAGTAGCACTGTTGCTTGTACAGTTCGTTGTCCAGGCCCGGAACCTCCGTGCGGTGCTTCATCACCTCCAGATAGTAGTCCTCCCCGAACACCCGCCTGTGCCATTCGATGGCCTTTTCCACAGCGGCGTCGTCATGCGCCAGGATGGCCCGGGGCACTTCTCCCGCCATACAGGCCGATGAGCAGATGAGCCCCTCGTGGTACTTCTCAATGACCTCGTGGCTTACGCGGGGCCGATAATACATCCCGTTGATGTGGGCCTCCGAGACAATCTTCACCAGGTTCAGGTAGCCCTGGTAGTTCTTGGCCAGCAGAATCAGGTGATAATAGCCCTTCTCCCGCACCCGGTGGTCTCCTTTGGAAACGTAAATCTCACAGCCGATGATGGGCTTCACGTTGGGGTGTTTCTTGGCGTATTTGAAGAACTCTTTTACGCCGTACATGTTGCCGTGGTCCGTGATGGCTATGGCAGGCATGCCCAGCTCATCGGCCCGGTTGAAAAGCTGCTCTATGGAAGAAAGTCCGTCCAGGATGGAGTACTGGGTGTGGACATGGAGGTGAACGAAACTCATGGCGTAAAGGTACAAAAAAACCGCGGCCCCTCAAAGGTCGCGGTCTGTTGATATTGCAAAAAGTTTTACTTGCTCATCTTGAAGCCCAGGCGGTAGTTGTCATAACCATCGGCCAGCTTGGCAAGGGAGGCCACAGAGGAAGAGCCCTGACCCAGCACGGAGGTGATTTTCTTGATGAGGCCCATGGCCTTGTTCACCGGGAAAACCATCTTCACATTGCCCAGGGAAGACTCCAGGGAGCCGGTCAGGCTGAAAAACTGAAGTTTCTTGCCGAACACCAGGGAGACCGTCTTCTCGCCGTCGCCCACCGTGTAGGTGCCGGGCAGGGAGATGCCGCCGACGTTCAGGGTGAAGGTCTTGTCGGTGGAATTGAAAGTGAAAGTGGCGGCGCCGGGCTTGATACCCACTTTGGAGAGGTATTCGTCGGCCTTGGTTTCCAGGGCGGAGGTGGCGGCGGTGCCGGCCAGGTTCTTGAGGATGCCGCCCTCGGAGCTGGTGGCCGATACGGCGATGCCGTTGTACGTATAGGTGCCATTGAGGCTGATGGGCGCGGAATACACTACGCCGGCAGCGTTGGAAATGACATTGCCCAGGCTGCCCAGTTTGTCCAGGACGCTCTGCGCATTGGCGTTGAAGCCCAGTGCGGCCGCAACGATGACAAGAGAAATGATTTTTTTCATAACTATTTGGGGGTTAATTAGTTTCTTCTTCCGGCCAGCCTTGTGCCTTTACCGGGAATTCTACGCCCTCCGGAGTAACCAAAACCGTGCCAACCTCCTTTTGGGCCAGGTGGCCTATCACGTCAAACGTCTGGAATTCCCGGCGGAATTTCTCGAAATGCAGAAGCGGAACCACCAGGAGCAGGCGGTTGTCATCTCCCCCGTTCATGGCGGCCGATACCGGGTCCATGTCCAGCTCTTTTCCCAGTTGGAAGCTGTTGCCCTCGAAGGGAATCTTGTCGGCATACACCTTGGCGCCCAGGCCGCTGTCCCGGGAAAGGCGTTTCAGGGCGTCGGAAAGGCCGCGGGTGACAAAATAAGCGTAGGAAGGATAAATTTCCGCCTCTTCTAAACGGGACACCACGGAGGCATCCAGTTCCGGACGCAAATAACTGCCTACCAGCATCTTGTACTGCGACATATCCGGCTGCACGCCCTTTTGTTGGAACTCCTGCGCCCCGCGTTCCAGCACCTGCAGGCCCAGATAGGCCGCACCCAGGGCACCGGACACGCAGATAAGGTCTTTGCTCTTGGCCGCCAGGCGTCTTTTTTCCGTCAAAACGGACGTTTCACCGGTGGCCGACACACTCACATACAAACCGTTGTTGGAGGGCTGCAAATCCAGATTAAGCACCTCAAAACCATGCTCTTTGGCCGCCACGGTAATCCCCATCCACAAGTCTTTTATCTGGGGAAAGTCCAGCTTGGCCGATACCCCCAGCACCACATTCAGCAGTTTGGGGGCCGCCAAAGCTGCATATAACTCCCCTGTTACACCAACGACGCATTTGTAACCGAGATGTTTCAAAGGAAAGTACACCAGATTGAAATCGATGCCCTCCAGGTACATCCGGGCCGCCGTAGTGATGCGGCCGCCTTTGGTGGAGGTATAAGAGAGCCCCGTGACGGGATTATACGCAGAGAGGCGATAGAGCTGGTCTATCGCCTCTACTTTTCCAAGGTCTGAGAAAGATTCTGCCATCTTGTAGAAGCGATTTAACTTCTACAAAGATACAAAATTATTCCATAAAGGAAGGCTTCGCGCTGCGGAGGAAATCGTTGGTGGAATTGTTGGTGTCGGCCAGGATGCCTTCCTGAGTGGTCTGGCGCCGTGCGCTGGTCCCGAAGCGGTCGGGGTCGGAGTCCACCTTGCCGCAGCCCGTGTAACCGGCATCGACGGTGGCATTGAAGGCCAGGTCTCCCATGAACTGCTCTACACCGCAATTCACGCCGTCAATCACCCACTCGTTGGGAACCAGGTAGTTGCCGGAACGGATGTCGCGGGTGCGGTAAAGCTCGCCGAACAGGTAGAAATCCTCCTTGCCCGTCCAGGCATAGCCGGCCATAAAGGTCTCGGCGTCCATTCCGTCGGGGACACGCACCAGGGCATAGCTTTCATAGCCTCTCTGGTGCAGGAAGAAATAGGAGAAGGAGCCCTGGAACCACAGGTTCAGGTTGGGGACGTCGGGATTGTCCACGTCGGGGAAGGACTCGCTGCCGCTGTAGTAGAACTCAAAGGCCGCCTTGGTGAGGTCGGCGCCGCCATCGGCACTGAAATCCTGGGCCTTGACGGCCAGAATAAGGGAAGCTCCGGGCAACACGGGCACATCGTCGCCGTCTCCGGGAATCTGGTAGGCAGTATTGATGCCGATTCCCTCGGCAGGAATCTCCTGAGGAATCCAATAGGAGCCCGTAGAAGAACGGTTGGACATGTAGGAGGAGGTGCAAATCAACAGGCCGTCCGCATACACCGTCTCGGCGGTATTGTTGGTGAGCATGATGTACTGGTCTCCGTCGGAGGCGGTAGCGTTCTTTCCGTCTTCCAGCAGAACGCCGGCAAAGTAGATTTCATCAATGAGCAGCTCGCCTTCCAGTACGCTTTCGGCCACCTGCTCGATATCTACGGCCGAGATGGTGAGGTCATCCATGGTGGCAATGACCACCTCGCCCTCGCGGGCCTCGCCGGTGGTGTTGGGTTCCAGGGTCACCGTCCAGCTGTCGGCCGCCTTGGTTTCCTCCACCTTAATCCAGGAGGCGTTGGAAACGGCCTTGGCCTCGTAATCGGCCGGCATCGGAATCTCGAAGCTGTGAGCCAGCCTGTTCAGGGTCACATACCCCACCTCCGGGGTGGAAGGAACTGCAGGACGGGACTGTACAAAGGTCACATGCTCTTCCTTGGCGGGCGTCTTGATAACAAACTCGCCGCTGCGGGAACTGGCCGATTTGTTCTGCTTCACCTGGACGGTAACGGAACCATAGCCCATTCCCTTGGCGATGGAGTAGGAAATGGTGTACCAGTCTCCCTCCGTGTACTCCACGGTAAACTGGCCCTGGGTGGTTACGGTAACGTTCTGAACGCCGGCTGCGGCATCAAAACTCATGTCGTTGCGGGAAACCGTCATGTCGGCTCCTTCCTTCTGGCAGGCAAGAGCCGCCAGCGAGACAAGGAAAATGAAAAGTATTTTTTTCATAGTATGAATGCTTTAAAAGATTAATCCGATACTGGCCGATACGCCGCCCATGCGGTGTCCGGTGGCATACAGGCGGCCTTCCGCCTGCAAAGAGACGTTCAAGGCCAAGCCGGCGCTCAGTTCCCGTGTCAGGGAGCTCCCGAGGCGCAGGGTGCCCCAATGGTCGGCCCAGCGGCCATAAAGGGCCGAATAGATACCCAGAAGGGCCGGGTCTGTTTTTTCCGAAGGAAGGCTCAGCCGCCGGGCCAGCGTGAAATGACCGTCCAGGGCACCCTCCAAGAGGAAAACCCACTTTCCGGAATGCGAAAGGCGACAGGCCGAAACGCCGGCGTCGGCAGCCGTGAGGGAAAGGGCGCGGTAGGGGTTCAGATTGGTATTCTGAAGGGTTTCCGCCCCTATCCGGGGCCGCAGGCTCCACAGGGCCGATGCGCCCGGAAAGTTCAAAACGGCGTCGGCCCGGGCACTCAGCCGATGCTGGCCGTACAAGGGAAGGTCTGTCAGGGACTGATAGGCCCCTTTTACGTCCAGGACGCCCTCCAAGCCCCTGCGGTATTCGTACAAAACCGTGCCGCGATACAGTGTGCGGCCGTTTTTCCATCCGCCGACGGCAGATACCTCATGCACATAGAGGCGGCTCATGGGAGCCTCGTTCTGGTTTTTGATGTGCCGGATATAGCGGTGCAGGGTGTATCCGGCCCGGGCAAACGCTCCTTCGCCCGAAAGGGGCTCCAGGCAGAACGCCGCACCGGCCGTCAGGCCCCGGAAACGGGCGTCGGTGGAAGAGCCGGAGCCGGAGAATCGGCCGTAATGCTGGCCCAGGCCGGTCATGTGCAGGATGGAGGTGTTGTGGCCCCGCGGGTCCATGAATTCGATGTCCTGGCTCTGGTGGTATTTTCCTATGAGGAGGCGGGCCGACAAGGCATGACCGCCCATCTCCAGGCCCGCCGTCAAGCTGCCGTTCAAGTCGGAAGTGATGTTCCGGGGGCGGGGATCTACGCTGCGGTACTCGTGCAGGGCGCGGAAATCGAGGGCCCCGCCCACGAACCAACGGCCCATCCGGTGTACATAGGCTCCGTTAAAGCTGTACTGCTCCTTCTGGAGGTTTCCTCCCACGGTATCGGCCGTGTGGTAGGGATACAGGAGCTCCCAGTCGGAGGAGGTGTTCATGAACACGCCCCGCCTGACGCCCCGCCGGTAGGACGCCCCGCCGCTCACGGCCGTATTCCGGTTCAGGCGGTGGCGGGCATCGGCCTTGACAAAGAATTCTCCCAGGCCTCTCCCCTCCTGCGGCAGGAAGGCCTGGTCTTCGGCCCTGAGAAGGTACCCGGCATCCACCTGCGTGAAGGAAGGAGCCGCGTTATACAGCAGCGTCTGAGCCTCCCCGCTCAGGGGGTTCAGACGGGCGGCGGTACGGGCGCCCACGCCCAAACTGTCCTGCGCCCGGCCCGTCAGGGGCAGAGCGGCAAACAGGAGTATCAGAAGGCGCTTTTTCATTTCAAAACAATCAAGGGAAGGGTAAGGGTACATTCATCTTCCACCAGGCATACGGAATTGGCCTCGGTGGAATAGGCCGTAAAGCGGACCTTTTTCTCTCTGCCGGAGCTGAGCTCGGCCACCCCGTCAAAAGAGATGGCATAGAAGCCTTTGAGAACGGTCAGGCGGAGACGGCCTCCCACCAGCGCAGGGAAGTTATACGTTTCCAAGGTGTTGATATTCCTCAAGTAATTCCCCTGCAGGGAGGAGTCTATGGTAAGTGCCGCAATCTCCTCTCCCTCAGGCATTTGAGGAACAAGGACAAGCTGGCACCAGATGTTGTCTCTGCTGCAGCCGGAAAGCAGGCACAGGGCCAGAATCAGAGGAAAGAACTTTCTCATAGGCTGAAATTGATTTCCATCCCGAAGTACGGGGTTACGTTGCGCCGGATATAGCTTCCGTTGAGGGTATAGTCCGGAGAGACGGACAGCAGGCGGTTCACAAACAGCGCCACGCCTATCTTGTCCCTATAAAACTTCTTGGTCACTTTCAGGTTGATATGCATGGCGAAAGGCACCAGATAGCTGTAATTCAGCTCATCATACTCCCGCACCATGTAGCGGAGCAGCGGGTCGGAAGCATCGGCCTGGGTGAAGGGATGCTCCTGCAGCTCCTTGTCCACCCATTTCAAGGGCAGGCTGCTCTTCTGGACGGGATGGTGATTGGTGTACCAGGAAGTCTGGAAAGAGGCCGATACGATGAGCCCCAAGGAGGGAATCTGGGTATCCGTCATCAGATTGGTGGTCAGGGCCTCGTAGGTGCTTCCGTCGTTGCTTTCATAATAGCCGGCATAGGGATATCGCGCCCCGGCCACCATCACCGACGGCACCTCCCACTCGGGAACACTGTTGGTGTTTTTGGTCACGAACCAGGCGCCATTGGCGGTGATGCGGGTGCCGATGGCCCGGATTCGCGGGGCCGAAAAGGTGAACTCGATGCCCTGTTTGAGGGTCTGGCTGCCGTTTACCGTCTGGGAATAGGCCGTAAGCAGGGTGTCCAGTACATACGGGAGACCTTCCAAGGAGGGCGGCCCGGTAAGCGTGCTCTTGTCTATGCCGCTGCCGTCATATTTCTTGTACTCCCTTTCCACTATGGTGGAGGCGCTCCGGAAACCGGAGCTCATGTTTTCGCGGAAGAGGGACAGCGTGAGGTTGAAGCCGTTCCAGGAGACGTCGGCTCCCAC